>Ga0066376_10000110_pt1 | contig 66749 bp, 64 predicted proteins | sample Knorr_S15_td_Bot_FD_77009 | JGI IMG/M metagenome (GOLD analysis project Ga0066376, IMG submission 77009) | Marine microbial communities from Southern Atlantic Ocean transect - Knorr_S15_td_Bottom_ad_5009_LV_A | ecosystem: Environmental > Aquatic > Marine > Oceanic | place: Southern Atlantic...
CACCCACGCCTCCTACGGCGACGGCTAGCAGACCCACTCGCCCGCCCCTCGCTCCATGTCCCATCGCACTCCCCTACCTACCACGCTTTGCCCCTCCTTAAGGCGGTAGAAATGCCTATCCATCGATCGGTCGGCGGCTACCCCATCACGCTGGACCAAGAGGACGTGCGCATCGAACTGGACCCGGGAGCGGCACGCTAGACGGATTCAGCCCGGAGGTCGCAGTGGCTAGCGCCAGGTCACCTTCAGACCGATCTGCGCTTGCCACTGCGACTCGGGGGACGAATTCACGAAAGGGTCCAGCCCGGTGACTTCGCCATCTTCCGTGAGGCTCGTCGTGATGCCTCCGGCCCAGTTCGCATGCAGCACCTGGGTGAACGGGTCCCGGTCGTGGAGCTCCAGAACGGGAATGGTGCTGCGCGTCTCGCGCACGAGCCCCCAGTCCGAGTTGAGGAAGTTGAGCACGTTGATGAGATCCGCCTCGATGCGGACGTCGGCGGGACCGAGGGGCACCGTCTGTGAGATGCGCACGTCCAGCCGGTTGCGCCACGGCGCCCGGCAGGCGTTGCGCCCGATCGTAGTGCCGACGTGCGCGGCCAGGCACGGTTCGGTCGCGATCGCGCTACTGAGCAGGGCCATCGATGCGAGCCCCGTGAGCGGCACCTCGCTCAAGAACTCCGGCACGTAGAGCAGGTCGTTGTTCCTGTCGAAGGCCGGCCCGAAGCCTGGGTAACCATCCCCGTTCACGTCGCCGCCGTACACATAGGAGTAGGGCAGGCCGGACTCCCCGGTGTACAGAAGGGATATTTGCGTGGCGTCGAGGCCCGGGATAGGGTTCCCGGAGAGCGTCAGCACAACCTTATGGGGTCGGTCGAAGCGAGAGGGCGCCAGCTCGGGACGATTCGGATGACCTTGCACGCCGTTGGCGCCGAAGTTCGACAGAATGTCACTGAACGTGAGGCTCGCTCGATCATAGGATCGCGCATAGGCGTACCCCGCCTCGAAGCGGATGCGATCGGTGACCTGCCCGCGCAGCTCCGCCGCGAACGAGTACGCATAGTCGTCTGAGCGATTCGTGACGTTCAGAACCTGCGCGTACTCTGGGTTGATCCGGGTCGGTGTGTACCCGAAGTCGTTCGGAGTGCCGAAGTTCGGCCGGCCCCCGTAGCCCACCGTATAGACCGGGTGCTGCGGGTCCAGAACCGCCGGCCCGATATTGACGTCCTCGACGAAGACCTGGTTGAGCGCGCGCGAGAAGATGAAGCCCAGCGAGGCGCTCAAGCGGTCAGTGATCTGACGGTCGACGCCGAGCGAGACCTTGATGTCCTGCGGGAACTGGAAGTTCTCATCGAAAAGCGTGACGGCGCGGCGGAGCGAAGCGGGTGTGCTCGCCACGCAAGTCGTGGGGGGCGCCCTGGGGTCGAAGAACGGGGCACGGTTGTCGGACCCATTGCCGTCGACGTTCGGACCCCCGTCGCATACGAGCGTGGTATTGCGCAGGCCGGTATTCGCGTAAGCGTTGGCCAACCACACAAGAGGGGGGCGCCCCAAGAACAGGCCCATTCCGCCGCGCACCTGCGTGATGCGATCCCCGTCACTTTGCCAGCGGAAGCCGAGCCGGGGACTGAAAAGCAATTGGCGGGTCGGCACCACGTTCGTGCTCTTCCCGAAAAGTCTCTGGACATCGAGGTTCTCGTCCGGACGCACCGGCAGGACGGGTACGTCGAGCCGAAGCCCGTACGTCAACGTGAGCTGGTCGGTGGCCCGAAGTTCGTCCTGTACGTGTCCGGCCAGCTCCCAGACGTCGAACGCGATACGTGAAGGCTGCCCCTCCGCGAGCAAGGAGCGCTCATAGTAGAGCGGCGTGTTGTTGCTCACCGCGCCGATCGATCCGAAGCGATAGTAGCCCGCCGAGCCGGGCAGGTAGAGCTGGTCGATCGAATAGCGCGCCGCGGAGATTCCGAAGGTGGTGGTATGCTCACCCCACTCCGCGGAGAGCACGTCGCTCAGCAGCAGTGTCTTCTGCTTCAGGTCGTCCGCCTGGCTCGAGTAGCGAGACCCGATGCGGACCGATCGGTTCACGCCTAGGCCGCCGAGAGCCGAGTGCGTCTCCACCTCGACCTGCGGCCAGGTCGCGCGCGGAGTGCTCGCGTCGCTGACCGTCTGCACGGTGGCATGGGCCTCGTTCGACCAAGCTCCGAGCGTGGACAGGGCCTGGAACGTGGTCGCGTAGCTGCGCGATGAGAGATCGACGGTGTTGGAAGAGAGTTCGTACGACTCGAAGGCCGTTCGGTTGGGCACCGCGTCGTCGTCCGCGCCGGCGAATACGTGACGCACGCTGACCCGATGTTGGCGGTTGATACGCCAGTCCAGGCGCGCGAAGACATTTCCGACCGTGCGCTCCAGCACGTAGTCGCTGGCGTCGCCGATGTCGAGCTGGTACGTGGAGCCGAACGCGATGCTCAGCGAGTCGATGGTTCCCTGGCTGACGCGCGTCAGGATCGGGTTGTCCCGACCGAGGTTGAAACCGTTCGGCGGTTGGCCCCGCTGCTCGAATTCGCCGGCCACGAAGAAGTGGAGTTTGTCCCGTAGGAGCGGCCCGCCGAGGCTGAACCCGTACAGGTCGCGCGACACCCCGGACGGCTCGACGGTGAAGCCCGGAATCGTCAGGTCGCCTGTGAGCGCGGGGTTGCGCAGATAAGCGAAACCCGAAGCCTCCCAGCGGTTGGTTCCTGTCCGTGTGACGGCGTTCATGACACCTCCGGTGAAACCGGAGAGACGGGTATCGAACGGCGCGATGAGGACTTCGTACTGTGCGACCGCCTCCAGCGGAATCAAGCGCGCCCCCGCCCGGCCACCGGGCGTTCCGGCGGCGGTCAGACCGAACACGTCCTTCATGGGAGATCCGTCGATCAGAACGGCGTTGTAGCGGTCGTTTTGACCGGCGATGCTGAAGCCGCCGTCCGAGGTCTTCACGAGTGGAGACAGTACCGAGAGCTCAGTCAGGTCGCGCGAAAGCAGAGGAAGCGACGAGACCGTGTTTCGGTCGACGAAGGTCGCTGGGCCGATCTGAGGGATGCGAAAGACGGCGTCCCGCTCCAGCTCGACGCGCAGGCCCGCCAGCGGGATCGCCTGCTGTTGGACCGTGATATCGAGGTCGAGCATCTCTCCCAGCCGTAGCTGGATGTCTGCTTCCTGAACGGTGCTGAATCCCAGCCCGGAGACCGTGAGCACGTACGGTCCGCCTGGCGGCAAGAGTCGTAGAGCGAATCGCCCGTCAGCGCTCGTGAGCCGTCCGTAGCTCGCACCCGTGGGCTCGAGCCTCAGCTCGACCGCCGCCCCCGCGACCGCTGCACCGTCCGCCGTCCGCACCGTGCCCCGGATCGCCGATGTGCTCGCGCTCTGAGCGGCCGCGCCCAGCGGCAGCCAAAACGCCGCCAACGAGATGAGCAGACGGGGCGCCCACGCCCGAGAGGCCTCGGAGACTGAGGTCAGTGCCCCACCTCGATCCGTAGCGGTACCACGACCGTGCCCCAATGGAAGCGCAGCGTCGTCTTGTACGGGCCGACCAACGGGAAGTAGAATGCGAGCACTTCCATATTGGCGCCCTCCTCCGCGCGCGCCTCGACCCGCAACACCTCGGTCTCGCGCGAGAAGTACGAATGGTGCGCGTCCCACTCGCTCACGAAGATGATCTCCCACGGGGCGTTCTCCTGAGGGATCGTCCAGACGCCGTAGCGACCGGCCGCCAGTTCCTGACCTTGGACCTTCATCGGTGCCGAGAAGTCGATCCAGGTCGCTCGATTCGCGCCCGGCGTCCAAACGACATCGTAGTCGAGGAGCTCGCCGAATATGGAGCGTCCCCTCAGGACCGGGCGGTCGTACTCTAGCGTGATCACGGTGGTGTTCACAGCCTGGGCGACGGTTCCGTGCTGGCTCGCCGGGGGCTGCTGCGCGCACGCCGCACTGGCGAAGATTGCTGCGGCTAGGAGTGCGGCCGGTTGCAGGGTTCGGCGCATGAGTCTTCCTCCTGAAGAGGGAGTGTCTAACGCCCGCTAAACTCTCGGGCTCACGCGGCTGTTCCCGATCATCGGCTCGGTTTCGGTTCGCTAAGCGGCTCCGCACCGGAACGAGTCCAGGACGGACTCGAGTTGAATCATGTACTCGTACTTCTCTTTCCCGGGCGCATAGAGCCACGAATCGATCAGGTACATTCGATTCTGGTTCTCGCACAGGACCGCCCGCGTAATGAAGGGACCTCCCGCGGGCCAGCTCCGATCCGGTGGATTCGTCCATTCCGCTTGGATCTGATAGGCGAAACGGCCGCGGTACTCGAAGGGTCCAGCGGCGGCGTTCTCGAGCACGTGCATTTGTGGCTCAGAGTAGTAGTCTTCGACCAGCTGCGCGCGCCAGGCCAGGATCGTCTCCGGCTGCATGTCGGGCGGGATCGGCGTGCGCCATGTCACGGCGATCTCACGGATGAGCTCCGACGGATCTGGATTGTCGTTGCGGAAGACGTAGACCGAGTCGGCCTGGCGCCAGTCGTACACCTCGGGAAGCAACAGCGTGAAGCCGGCTTCGATGTGCAGCGTGTCCGCGAGAGCGGAGTCGGCGCCGGATAGGAACATCCGGTTGCGTACCCACGAGCGGTATTGACCGTCCAGCAACTCGTTCACAGCGGTCAGGTGCCCGCGCAATTCGTCCGCGCCTCCGCCGTCCGGCAGCAGCGCGAGCGTAATCGACTGGCCGCGAGCCCAGACGTCCCCGATCTGGTAGAGGCCTGGTTCGCCGATTTCCTCGCCTGCCCGGTCGAGCGCCTCGATCACGATCGGATCGGTGGCGGTTCCCACGAGCAGGATCTGACGGAAGCGTCGAAGCTCTCTCCAGTACTGTGCGAAGGGCTCCTGGTACGTGACCGTGAACGTCTTCTCGTCGCGGACCGTTCGGATGGTGGGCTCCAGAGCCCCGTACACGTCCTCTTTCACCTCGCTCCAAAGATCCGGAGCCATTACGGCGATGATGCTGTTGACGTCGCCATATGCGATGCCGCTGGATTCGCAGCCTGTCGCCGCGACCGCGAGTAGTGCCAGGACTCCGACCGTCGTGATGTTTTTCATCTGTCTTTCTAAGCGCTCGCGGGACCGAGGTTCCGCTCGAGCAGCGCGGCCGGATCCGGATCGCGCCCCATGAACTCGCGGAAGAGCTGCTCCGGCTCGGCAGAATCCCCGCGGCTCAAGATCGAATCGACGTAGCTGCGTCCCGTCTCGCGGTTGAAGACGCCCTCCCGCTTGAAGCGGGTAAACGCGTCCGCGTCGAGCACCTCGGACCACAAATAGCTGTAGTAACCGGATGCATATCCGCCGGCGAAAAGGTGCGTGAACGACGTCAGCGAGTGCAGTTCCGCGAAGCTCGGATGCGGTACGAAGTCGCGGAATCGAGATTCTCCGAATGCCATCACTTCGCCACCCTGCCTCTCGTCGGCCGCTCCGTCGGCGTCATCACTCGCGTCTGCGCTCAGCATGGGCGCCAACTCGCCATGGAGCGCGAGGTCCACGGTGCCCAGCGAGAGTTGCCGCATCTGTGCCCACCCGCCCATATAGCGGCGCGCGGCCACCATCCGATCGAACAGGTCCGCAGGTAGCGCTTCACCCGTCTCGTAGTGCCGGGCGAAGAGGTCGAGCGCCTCTCGCTCCCAGGTCCAGTTCTCCATGAGCTGGCTGGGGAGCTCCACCCAGTCCCATGCAACGTGGATGCCCGCGCGCCCCGCGATCTCGACACGCGAGGTGCAGTGGTGCAGCAGGTGGCCGAATTCGTGGAAGATGGTCTCCACTTCACGATGCGTGAGCAACGCCGGCTGGTCGCCATCGGACGGCGTGAAGTTGCCGCAGATGACTCCGAGGTGAGGAGCGAAGCCACCCTCCCGAGGCCCGCCGGTGATGAAGTCGTTCATCCAGGCGCCCTGACGCTTTTCCTTTCGCGGGAACCAGTCGGTATAGAATGCTCCGACCTGCTGATCGGATTCGTCGAACATCTCGTAGTAGCACGCGTCGGAGTGCCAGAGCTCGGTGATTTCGTGCTGCTCGACCCGGAAGCCGAATGTGCGCTGCACGATCCCGAATAGACCTTCGAGCACCTGATCGAGCGGGAAGTAAGGGCGCAACGCCTCGTCGTCGATGTCGAAACGCGCCTTTCGCAGCCTTTCCATGGCGAAGGCGACATCCCAAGGCTCCACGCGGTCGATGCCGAGGTCACCGGCGAAGTCTCGCAGCTGGTCGACGTCGCGCTGCCAGGAAGACCGAGTCCGGTCCACGAGGTCGCGCTCGAATTCGATGGCTCGCTCGCCCTTCCCAGCCATGCGGTCCTCGAGCACGTAGTCGGGGAAACTCTGGTAGCCGAGGATCGTGGCGACCTCGTGGCGCATGCGGAGTATCCGAGCCAGCAGCGGTCGGTTGTCGAAATCTCCGGCCCGACAGCGCGTGACGAACGCGTGATGGATTTCGCGGCGGAGCTCCCGATCCTCGCAGTGCTTCAGAATCGGCTCCACCGATGGGTAATCGAGCGTGAGCAGCCAGCCGCTGAGTCCCTTCTCCTCGGCTTTCGCACTTGCTCGCCGCAAGGCTGCCTCGGGGACGCCGGCCAGACGATTCTCGTCGGTAACGTTGAGTTCGTACGCCGCCGTCGCGTCCAGCACGTTTTCGCCGAACTTTTGTTGCAGTTGGGCCAGCGCGACCTGAAGCCGTTGCAGACGCTCCTTGTCCTCCTCGCCCAACTCGGCACCCGCCCGCCTGAAGTCGCGGACCGTCTTCATCAGGTGCCGAGCCCGCGTGCCGGCCAGTTGCGAAGCCTCGGCGGGGTCCGCGAACGCCTTCACTCGCCGCCATAGCGCCGCGTTCAGTGGGAGCCGAGAAAAGAAAGCCGAGATTTCGGGGAGTACGGCGTTGTACGCCGCGCGCAGTTCGGGCGTCTCTGCGACGGAGATGAGATGGCTGGCGGGCGTGATGCACCGACTCAGCCGCTCTGTGATCGCGTCGAGCCGCTCGATCGTATTCAGCCAGGTCGCGTCACCAGTGAGCCCAGCGAGTTCGTCGACCTGGGCCTGGGCTTCCTCGAGCGCCTGCCGAATCCCGGACTCCACGTGCTCTGCGCGGATCAGATGGAACGGAATTCTGAATTGGTCCGAGAGCAACGGGTTGATTTGGTGCGGCATATATGGCGTTTGAGGGTGGTCGCGAGCATTCTATTGTACTAGCTGACTGATCAGCCAACTAGGCGGGTGGAGCGACCGCCCTCCACGGACTCCCGTCCATGAGCATATGCCGCGTGTAGCCCGTCCATCGCGCGCACCGGCCGTTTTTTTGCGGCCGGCCGCGGCGCTCGCGTTGCTCTTTGGCGTGACATGGCTGACTTCTCAGGTGGCTGATGCCTCCTATCAGGACGGACGTTTGGCGATCCTGGTGGGCTTCGTCCTGCTCGCCGCGTCCGCGGCGGGGGCGCTCGCGAGTGCGGTGGGGTTGCCCCGCCTCACGGGGTTCATCGTGGTCGGCATCGTGGCAGGGCCCTCGCTGGTGGGATTGTTGCCGCCAGGGGCTGTGGACGACCTGAGACTCATCGACAGTTTTGCGCTCGCGCTCATTGCGATGTTGGCTGGCGGCGAGCTGCAGGTGGAGACGCTGAGGCCTCAGGCGAGGGCGATCATCGTAACGACGCTCGTGGTCACCGCCACCGTGTGGTTGGGGATGGCCCTCGTGGTGCTCGCCGTGAGTCCGCTCGTGCCGTTCCTGGCCGAGATGTCGTTGCAGGGCACTCTGGCGGTAGCGCTCTTGCTGGGCATCTGGTCCGCGAATTCGTCGCCGGACCTCACGGTAGCCGTGATCGAGGAGAGGCACGCCAAGGGCGCAATGGTGGACGTCATCCTCGGCGTCACGATTGTGAAGGACGTGGTGGTGATCGTGTTCTTCACGTTGACGCTCGCGCTGGTCACACCGCTGCTCGATCCGGCGGCCGCGTTTTCGTCCCACGAGTTGCTGGAGCTCGCGCGGGAGGTGGGCGGTGCGCTGTTGCTTGGCGCCGCGATGGGTTGGGTCTTCTCGCAATACCTGGGCGGGGAGGAGACCGACCCGCGCTCGCCGTTCGCCACCTTCTTGTTCGTGTACTTGCTCGTCGTGCTCGCCGAAGAGCTGCATGTCGAGCTAATGCTGGCCGGTGTGTCGGCGGGATTCGTGATCGAGAATCTTTCACCTGCCGGCGAACGGATGATCGCGGGCATCCGATCGGTGGCGGTCGTCATATTCGCGTTCTTCTTCGCGATGGCGGGCGCGAGCCTCGACCTGGCTGCGGTGGCGCGCTTCGGTTTCGCCGCGGCCGCGCTCCTGCTCGCCCGAGCGGCGTTGACTCGCTGGGCGACCATCAAGGGCACGCGAATGGCCGGGGCGGGGCGATTGATTCAGGAAAGGGCTTGGCAAGGACTGATATCCCAGGGGGGGGTCTCCCTGGGGCTGATTTTGATGATCGAGGTAAAATTTCCGGAGCTCGGCGCCGGCGTCGTCGCCTTGGCAATGGCTGTCATCCTCGGCAACATTCTCGGTGGCCCGATTCTGCTGGGCCGGGCGCTGGCCGCGGCCGACGCTGTGTCGAACGAGGAGTCGGGATGAGCGCCCACCACGGTCACAGTCACGATCAGAGTCACAGTCACAGCCACGATCACGGCTCGGGCGCTGGTGCCCATCGTGGCCTGGTGTCCCGGGGTGCGGAAAGCCAACGCTTGAAGTGGGTCCTGATCATCACGGCGCTCTTCATGGTCGCGGAGATCGTCGGAGGCCTGCTCTCGGGTTCGCTCGCGTTGCTCGCTGATTCCGGCCACATGTTCACGGACGCCGCCGCGATCGGGCTGTCTCTGTTCGCGATGCGCATCGCCCAGCGGCCGCCCAATACCAAGCGCACGTTCGGCTACGTGCGCCTCGAGATTCTTGCCGCACTCGTGAACGGGGCGACCCTACTGGCGATCGCGGGACTGATTGTCTTCGAGGCATGGCAGCGGCTCCGGGACCCGGTGGTTATCGACGGGACGATCATGCTCAGCGTGGCGGCGCTGGGGTTGGCCGTGAACGTGGCCGGCGCGTTTTTGCTGCACAGCCATGCGCACGACAATCTCAACGTCCGAGGCGCCTACCTACACGTGCTCGGTGACCTGCTGGGCTCAGTAGGAGCGATCGCCGCGGGGATCATCGTACTGACGACCGGATGGACACCCGCGGACCCCATCATCTCCGTGGTAATCGCGCTCCTGATCCTGTTCAGCGCCTGGAAGTTGGTTCGCGAAGCGACCGATGTCCTGCTCGAGTCGGTCCCGTCTCATGTCGACATGGACGGCGTGCTGGCCGCCCTGGCGAGCATCGACGGTCTCGACGATGTGCACGATGTGCACGTTTGGACGCTGACCAGCGGATTCGTGGCGATCTCGGCGCACGGGGTGATCGACGACCCGATCAAGCACAGCCGCGTGCTGACCGAGGTCCGCAAGCTCATGGCGAGTCACGGAATCGACCACGTCACCTTCCAGATCGAAATGCGAAGACTGTATCAGATCCCCAGCGTGCAGGCTGTGCCGTGATCGACCCAGAGGGCGGGCAGTTGGACGAGGAGTTCGACGAAGAACTCGACGAGGGGCTGGAGGCAGAGCTGAATGAGCAGCCGAACGACGAGTTAGACGAGGAATTGGAGGAGGACGAGGACTGGGACGAGGACGACTGGGACGAGGACGACTGATCGACGCCTCAGTCGAACTCCAACTCGGCGGCGGGTTGATCCGGGCCGACCACGCCCGTCCTGATCGCGGCCTTGGCGTAGTTCTCCCCCTTCACGGGTGCCCCCGCGAGCCGGCGTAGCATCGCGATCTGGCCCACGTGCGTGAGTGAGTCCGCCACCGGCCCCTGAAGCAGGTGGGTGACGGGAAATCCCAGTTCCCGATCCGACGCCAAGAACGCGTCGAATGCGGTGAGTGCCGCAAAGAAACGGTCCACTTGCTGCTGCCACTCCGTCGACCGGGTCTCCGACCACACGTGCTCGCCCTCCGCCATTGCCAGGCCCCAGTCGAGCACATCACAGATGTGGCCGAGGACCTCGACCGGGGTTCGACTCGTGGGGCCGATTCGGAATTGGCCGAACTCTGCGGGCGCACGTCTCAAGACCTTGCCGCCTCGATAGGCGAGCGTGGCGAGGGCGTGACGGAGCAGATCTCTGTCGGTGCTTGTGGTTGTGTCGTTCATGGCGAGGCAGGAGGTCGGTGTCTTCTCGCGTAGACTGGCCGCTGGCTGGGAATTTGTTCAAGATGCGACGTACGCGTGGGTGGCCTGGCACAGCGCTGGCCGGGAGGACATTTTGCTGCCTCCTCAGTTCCGAGTCTTCAGCGCAGAGAAGCCAAAATGCGGGTCCTTACAGCCGTTACCGGTGTGTGCTTGCTGGCGCTCCCCGCCCCTGCGGCAGCCCAGATCCCTACACCCGAGTCGGTCCTGGGATATCCGGTCGGCGCGGACTTCGAGTTGGTCAACTACGAGCAGTCGCTGGACTACTTCCAGCGCCTGGCTGCCGCATCGGACAGGGTAGAGTTGCGTGAGGTTGGTGAGACGAGCTACGGCCGTCCGTGGTACTTGGCGCTGATATCGTCGGCGGAGAATCTCAGGAACGCCGAGCGATACCGGGAGATCGCGCAGCGACTGGCGTACCCGACGGACGACCTCACCGCCGAGGATGCACGCGCGCTCGCCGAGGAGGGGAAGGCGATCGTGCACATCGACGGAGGCTTGCACGCGACGGAGGTCGCGCACGCCCAACACACGATCCAGCTCGCCTACGATCTCGCGACCAGCGACGGCGATGAGGAGGTCTCCGCGATCCTGGACAACGTCATCCTCGTGCTCTGGTTCAGCATCAATCCGGATGGGCAGACGATGGTATCGGATTGGTACTACGAGAATCTCGGCACCCAGTACGAGGTCGCGGGCACGCCCTTTCTCTATCAGAAGTACATCGGGCACGACAACAACAGAGATGGATACGGGCTCAACCAGATCGAGTCGCGCGTTGTCACGCGCCTGGATCGATACTGGGAGCCGCAGATCATCTACAACCACCACCAGACAGCGCCCTTCCCAGCCCGCATCTGGATTCCGCCCTTCGCCGAGCCCATCAGCCCCAACGTGCACCCGCTCATGTGGCGCACCGTGAACTTGATCGGCATGGCGATGGCTCAGGCGCTCGAGGAGCGTGGACAGAAAGGTGCGATGCACATGGGGAGCGGCTTCGACAACTGGTACCCCGGCTTCATGGATCACGCGAACAACTTCCACAACGTCGCGTCGCTCCTGACTGAAACGGGCCTGTACCGCTATGCGACCCCTCACTTCTACACCATCAACGACTTCCCGCAGAGCCAGCGTGACTTGCGACCCCAGTCGCTGTACGCGAGCCCGTGGGAGGGGGGCTGGTGGCGCATCAGGGATGCTGTCGACTACATGCTGACCGCTTCGGTGTCGGTCCTCGACGTAGCGGCCAAATACAAGAACGACCTGCTCTTCAACCGATTTCAGGCGGCCAGGGACGTCATCGAGCAATACCGGAACGGCCCACCGTACGCCTACTTCATCGCGCAGGATCAGCGTGACCCGGTAGCGGCCGTCGAGATGTTGCGTCGACTGGCCTTCAACGGGGTCGACGTCAAGCAGCTTTCGAGTGCGGTCACGGTGGACGGCGTCAGCCATGCGGCCGGCACCTGGGTGATCCCCATGGACCAAGCGAACGCGAACTTCGTACGTCAGCTCTTCGCGGTGCAGGACTATCCCGATCTGCGAGAGTATCCGGAGGGCCCTCCTGAGCAGCCGTACGATGTTTCCGGCTGGACCCTCCCGTATCAGTTCGACGTGAGGGTCGTCGAGGCTCGCACGCCGCTCGCGGACGACGTTCGCGCTGCCATCGCGGAGCTGAGCGCCGAGCCACTCGCCTGGGACGCGCCGGGAGACGCACAGCCGTGGGACACGCCCCCTGGCGTCGGCTTCGACAGCCATCCTGTCGCGCACGCGATCGTGCCGCCAGCGGGTGTGGCGACCGGAGGAGGAGGGGCGTTGCTGCTCGACCCAGCTCAGAACAACTCGTACAAGGCGCTCGCCGAGGCGAGGCGAAATGGTGGGAGTGTCCGCTTCCAGCCCGGCTCTGCTGGAGTGGACGGCGCCGGCGGATCGAGCGGCGACTGGATCGTCACCGGCCTCTCCGGAGACGAGCAGAACGCGCTCGTGGGCCGCTACGCTCTACGAGCCTCGAGGGGGGGGACGGCGGGTTCCGAGGTGGGTCAGCCGCGCATCGGACTGTTCCGCCCGTGGAACGCCAGCATGGACGAGGGTTGGACGCGTTGGCTGCTCGAAATGTATGGCATCGAATTCACCAGCCTGTACAGCGCGGAAGTGAGAGCGGGCGACCTGCTCTCCCGATATGACGTGATCGTTTTGGCCGACATGCGCGGCGGGCAGATCATGGACGGGTTCAGTAAGGGCTCCGTCCCGCCCCGGTACGTGGGGGGTATCGGTCCCGAGGGAGTGCGCGAGCTGGACGCCTTCGTCCGGGCGGGAGGGACGTTGGTCACGATCAACGGCTCGAGCCGCTTCGCGGTCGAAGAGTTCCACCTGCCCGTTGAAAACGTGGTGCAGGACTTGCCGCGGGACGAGTACTTCGCCGGTGGGGCGATCGTGGAGCTGATCGTGGATCCCTCTCACCCGGTCATGAGCGGCATGAGCGAGCGCTCGAAGGTCTTCGTTGGCGGCAGCCCGGTGTTTACGACGAAAGAAGACTTCGAGGGTCATGTACTGGCGAAGTACCCCGAGAACGGGTCCCCACTCCTGTCAGGATATTTCCTCGGAGAGCAGCATGTGCAGGGGTACGCAGCGGCGCTGGACGTGAAATACGGGGACGGCCGGGTCGTGCTGCTCGGCATGAAGCCACAGTGGCGGGCTCAGCCATTCGGTACGTTCAAGGTGCTCTTCAACGCGGCCCTCTACTCGAGTGAGGTCGCAGCCTTGGCCCCGGACAACCCGGATTTCTGGACCGCGCCGGCCGAGGATGAAGATGAAAGCGAGCATGAGGAGGAGGGTGGGGGCAGGGGGGCCGGGAACGGGAATGGGAACGGACGCTGATCGAACAGTGGGGCCGCTCGCTGCAGTGAGGGTCACGAGAGCACTCCCGCGTTCTCGTGATGTTGCATGTGCCCTGCTCCGTATGGTGGTTTAGGGCCGAGAACCGGCTCGCGTCGGCCCGAGGTCGGGCCGCGGATGAAACCCTTTGAGGGTAAGACGGGGTAGAGCTTCGCATGGCTCCAATGACTACGTGGGTGAAGCGGCTTCTCATCGCGAACATCGTGATGTATTTCGTGTCGAGAGCGGTGCCCATCGTGTACGGGTTGCTGGTCCTGTACCAACCGCAGGTACTGGTGCGGCCGTGGTCGCTGGTGACCTACATGTTCCTGCACGGCGGTATGGGACACCTGATCTTCAACATGATCGGGCTGTACTTCTTTGGGCCACGTCTGGAGAGCCAGCTCGGGGAAAAGGGCTTCCTTTGGTTGTATTTCCTCTCCGGAATCGGCGGTGCGCTCTTCTACCTGACCTTCTCGGGCGGGACTCCCGTCCCGGTCGTAGGGGCCTCGGCCGGCGTGTACGGAATCCTGCTCGGCTTCGCCATGTACTGGCCGCGAGAGAAGATCTATCTGTGGATGATTCTACCGGTGGAGGCGTGGCTACTCGCCGCGATCCTCGTCGTCGCCTCGCTCTACTCCGGCATCAACCCGAGCGCGGGGTCGAACACCGCGCACTTCGCCCACCTCGGTGGGCTCGTCTTCGCCTTCGCATTCCTGAAGTGGTGGGACTGGAACAAGGGCGCGGCGCAGCGGGCGTTTCAATCGAAGCTCAACCCGAACGCCACGCCCACGGGCGTGGTCGGCGCCAGGATCGCGATGGCCCGCTGGAAGGATATCTCGGTCGAGTCCCTTCACGAGCTGAACCGCGGTGAGGTCGTTAGGCTCCTGACCAAGGTCGAGGGTGAAGGGGCGGCCAGCCTCTCCGCCTCGGAACGTCAATTCCTCGATCGAATGTCGTCTGGCTGAACCAGAACCCGATGCCGGCAAGCCAGTGAACGAAGTTCTGGCGCCCGACGCCATCATGTGGGAGCTTGGAAGTACGGAGCCCCCCCACACTACGCCGTTTGGAGCAAGGATGACCCCCGTAAGGCAAGGACGCCTGCCTGTCGCGGTATTCGCTATGGCACTCCTGTCGGCGGCACCACTGACCGCCCAGGCCTCTGACGACGAACGATCCGTGAGCGTTACCGATGAGCTCGTCGACGTTCTCGTCGGTGCCATGTCACTGGTCGACCCGATCGAACCAGCGGGCGCTGACACGCAGCGCCTTCTATCCGTGCTCCTGAGTGACCCGCTCCTGGTCTCGGTCCTGGTCGACGCACGCGCCGTAGGAATCCAGGAATTGTCGGGTGCTTCGCCCTGGCAATCCACTCCAGAGCGAGTCCAGGAGTTGCTCGCGCAAGGGGCTCCGACGTGGTTCTCGGATGCGATCCAGGTATCGGTGGATTTGGCACTGCCGGTGGTGACGCCTCTGAATGTGCTGCTGGTGTTGGCCGAGCAGCCTGATCACTCGATGCGGGGTTTTCTCGCGGAGCATGAGCTCGAAGCCCAGGTGCTCGCGGAAGTCGCTCGAAAGGCGCTGCGCGACCTGGGACGTCAGTTCGGATAGCGTTGCCGGCCAGCTCCTCTCGATACCCCATCCCCGCGCGGGTCCACCGCGTGGAGGAGACGATCCAAAGGAGTCGCTTCATCACCACCGGCGCGCACGCCCCGGATGCCGAGGCTGCGCATGCGTTCATCCAACGCGTCCGTGACGAGTTCCCGGACGCGACGCACCATTGCTGGGCCTTCGTCGCAGGCCCGCCCGCCAGCACGACGCACATCGGTATGAGCGACGACGGCGAGCCACACGGGACGGCTGGGCGCCCCATGCTCACGTCGCTGCTCCATGGAGGGGTCGGGGAGATCGTCGCTGTGTGCGCGCGCTACTTCGGCGGTGTGAAGCTCGGCACGGGGGGCCTCTCCAGGGCCTACTCGGGTGGCGTGCGGTTGCTTCTGGACTCCCTGCCGGTCGAGGAGAAGGTGGAGCGCGTCATGGTAGAAGTGACCGTTACGTACGCGGATGTCGACGCACTTCAGAGGCTTATGGAAGATGCGGATATCACGGTCGAATCCGAGAAATACGGCGCGGAGGTACGGTATGCTTGTGGCGTACCCGTCGCCGAGCTCGACAGTTTTCGAAGCGGCGTGGCAGACGCCACCCGGGGCGCGGGTCTCGTTCGGGAACTCTGAGGGGCGTCGGGGGCATCGTCCGGACCACGCCGGGTCCAGCCCGGATGCTCACCGCGCCTCGATGTCGGCGAGTGCCAGCACGAGCAGTCGGATCACGGTGTTCGGTGTGGGCTCGTAGAGGACTGCCACAGTGCGGTCGTCGAGTCGCTGGAGCACCGAATACGCGCCGTAGTCGCCTCCCACGACCTTCGGAGCCTCGAAGGTTGTTCCTTCGTCGTAGCTGACCCAGATGCCCAGGTGCCGTCGCCCCTGGCCCGATCCGGGTGGGTCACCGGCGGGTCCTGAGAACATCAACCGGTCGCGATCGTCACCGTCCTGCACCGCCGAAAACCGTATGAGCGAGGCATCGACCGTGGTGATGACCTCGCCGCCGCGCAGATCCGGTCCCCATGTGAGTCCTCCATCACGGCTCAAATGTCTCCGCCGCGACGTGCCCTCACTCTGCCGGGCATCGAGCAGCAGGTCTCCGTTGGTGAGCTCCACGACCTCGGATTCGTTCGCGCTAGGGCCGTCGGTGACGCCACCCGCCTTCCACGTCTCCCCATGGTCGTCACTGAAGTACACGAACGGCTCGACGGACACGCGTGGACCTTCGAGCGCCTCGGCGCCGCCTCGCCGGGCGGGTACGACGAGTCTTCCGTTCATGGAGGCGTCGGACTGCCGCCGGAGCTGGATGCCCGACCCCGGTCCAACCGAGCCGGTGCGGAGGTAGCGGCCGTCCGAGCCCCTCAGTGGCTTGGAGATCAATCTCCGGTCCGACCACGTCAGCCCGTTGTCGGTCGATGTGCGATACCACACCACTTGATTCTTGTCTCGCGGATCGGGGCTGTTGCCCGGCCCCACGCAGTCCTGGTTGGAGCCGCAGGCATCGGGGAATTGGTCGTAGACGATGAACGCGGTGTTGGTCAGTGCGTCGAACAAGGGCGTCGGGTTCGCGAAGTCGATCGCTGGATCGCTGTCGACAATCATGAGCGAAGACCACGTACGACCCCCGTCCTCGCTGCGCTTCATGACCAAATCGATCGCGCCTGGCGAGCCCGGGTCCGAAGCGCCGCGCCGCCCTTCGGCGAACGCGAGCAGGACGCCATCTCCCGTCACGATCATTCCGGGGATGCGATAGTTCGATGTGCCGTGGGGGCCCTCGGCTCCTCCCACGAAGACGTCCGTCGAGAAGAGCACCTGGATGGCGGGGGCAGGACGGGCGAAGGCCAGGAAGATGAGTATCAGAGTGCCACCGAGCAGACTCTCACGGCGGTCCATGATCGTCACCCTACAACCCCGCAGCGGCCAACATCTCATTCACTCGAGCATCATCCCGCAACCCGTCCCAAGCGAAAGTGTGGCGGACCATTACGACCGCGCCGATGCGCGCGTCGATGGCCGCTCGCACGCGTTCCACCGCCTCGTCGATGCGACCCAGCGCGGCGAGTGAAACCGAAAAGTCGAGGTGCAGTGCCAGTTGGAGATCGTCCCGCTCCCAGGCCTCCAACTCCGCGAGATAGCGCAAGGCTTCCTCGGTGCGACCGGCCTTGGCGTGCACCCAGACCGCCGCGTCCCAGCCACCATTGCCTCCGGGTATCAACGCCCGGTAGCGGAGGATCTCCTCGACGGCCCGGTCGTATTCGCCCAATCGCACGTACGTGAACGCCCGCCCCTCGACGGCAGCGCGAAAGCCCGGATCGATCTCCGAGGCACGGTCGTAGTGGACCAGACTCTCGCGGGCATCACCCGCCATGAGGTGCGCACGCGCAAGGGAGTCGAGCGCGGGCAGCGACAGCGGGTCCAGCGATGCAGCGATCTGCGCCTGCTCGAGGAGTTGCTCGAACTGTCCCAACGCCAGGTAGCATGTGCCTGCCAAGAATCTCACATCGGCCGAGCCGGGACTCAACGCAATGGCGTGCTCCGCGGCGTCGCGGGCGCCGACCAAGTCCCAGTGGTAGAAGAGTTTCACGAGCCCGATCGACAGGTGTGACTCCGCAGAATCAGGATCGAGGTCGATGGTGCACTGGGCGGCCGCCTCTGCGGCTGGATATGCTTCGTCGCTCAACATCCGGCCCGACGAACCGAGGTGGGCGTAGGCGCGCGCCAAGCCCGAATGTGCGAGCGCGAAGTCCGGATCGAGCGCCACGGCGTCGCTGAAGTGGCCGAGCGCTTCTCGCGATGTAGGCGGTGTCCACTGATTCAAGGCGTGCAGACCGCGAAGGTAGAGGCTGTACGCCTCCGAACTCTCCGTCGGCTTGCGAACCGCGGGCTGACTCCGTGGCTCTTCCGTGGGAAAGAGAACGCGCAGCTCCTGGGCGATGGTGCGGGCGATCTCATCCTGGACCGCGAAGATATCCTCGAGCACACGGTCGTATGTGTTGCTGAACATGTGATACCCGTCCGCGGTGTCGATGAGCTGCGCGGTGATGCGAACGCGGTTGCCCGCCTTGCGCACGCTGCCCTCCAACACCGCACCGACATTCAACGTCTGGTCGATCTCTCGAATGTCCTGGCTCTTGCCCTTGAAGACGAACGACGAGGTACGCGCCGTGACCCTCAGGTCGTCGAACTTGACCAGCGCGTTGAGAAGCTCCTCGGTGATGCCGTCGGCGAAGAACTCGTTTTCGGCGTCCGAGCTCATGTTCACGAACGGGAGCACCGCGCTGGACTTCTTGCCGCGTTCTGCACGGGGTAGCAGATCGGCCGGCTCGGGGACCGTGAGCTCGGCGGCGGCTACCGCGTAGATCGCGAGCGGATGTTGCACGTTTTTGAGTTCGAACTCTCCCAAGCCCTTCGTCGGGAGATGGGGATGGTTCTTCAGCTCATCGTGCACGCTGCCCGAAGCGAGCACGGAGTCTGGGACACCTAGTCCTTGCACACGCGCCGCCACATTGACCCCATCGCCGTGCACGCCGTCCTCATCGTGTACGATGTCGCCGATGTGAAGGCCGATCCGCACCGGGATCGGAGGGTCCGCCAGGAAGCGCCGTTGAATGTAGACCGCTGCGTCGGCTGCCTGCACCGCGCTCGGGAAGACACTGAGCGTCCCGTCACCATAGAACTGGACGATCTCGCCCTTGTGGGCGCCGATGCCCTCACGCAACACAACTCGGTGACGATCCCGCAACGTCGTGGCCCGGCGCTCGTCCTCCTGCATGAGCGCCGTATAGCCCACCATGTCCGTGAACATGATCGCGGAGAGTCTTCTCATAGAGCCCTACCGGCCTCCGTCCGACGACGCTTTCACCTCACCGATCCAATCCGTCCAAACCACGATGCCTCAGCGGTCGTCGAGGGCCGTGTTCAGGCGGACGATCGTTTCGGCTTCAGTCATTGCGGAGAAGATGTCGCGCCCCTGCGTGGTACGCGAGGAACGCCACTCGGCGCACTTGGGATCACGCCATCACCGTCAGTAGACGAACGAGCGGATCCGGAACACCCGGTCGTCCGTCGCGGCGGGATCGCCACGACCGTCGTGATTGCTGGTGGCGAAGTACAGATAGCCGTCGGCGCCTTGCATCACCGCGCGGATCCTGCCGAGTTCAGAACCCAGCAACGGTGGAATTCTCAGCACGCGAGGATCTGTGTCCCCCGCGAGCACGATCCTCGTGAGCGATCCCTCCCCCAGACCGGCGAAGATCACATTCCCACTGAGTTCCGGGTAGCGATCGCCGTCGACGAAAATGAGCTCGGCGGGCGGCACGTCGTGCACAAGAAGTGGTGGAGCGAAGTCCGGCACCTGGTGCTCCGTCGAAACCGCGGGGTACCCGTAGGTTCCCCCGCGTGTAACCACGTTGATCTCGTTGATGCCGTTCGTCCCGTGGTCCGTGACGAACATGAGCCCGGTCGACGGGTCCCAGGCGAGGCCCTGCGGGTTCCGCAGCCCGAGCGCCCACACCGGTGAATTGGGAAACGGGTTCTCGGACGGGAAGCTGCCGTCCGGGTTGATACGGAGAATCTTACCTCCCGCCGAAGCGAGATCCTGCGGCGTGGACCGGTTGTACGCGTCGCCCGTCGACACGTACAGACGCCCGTCAGGACCGAAGGCGAGCGCGCATCCGTTGTGATAGGAGCCGGCCGGCATCGAGTCCATGAGCACGGTCTCCGCCTAGCCCACGCCGCCGATGTCGCGCATTCGGACCACCCGATTCGTCACGATCCTGGGCGCGTCGCTGGTCGAATAGCACAGATACACGAACCCGTTCGACCCGAAGTCCGGGTCGATCGCGATGCCCATCAGCCCAGCTTCGTCTCCCGCGACTTCGTGCACTGTGAGCTCCGCCCAGGGCTCGGGTACGAGTTGGTCACGCACGATCGTACGAACGTGGCCCGCTCGCTCGGTCAGGAAGAGTCGCCCGTCCGGGGCCTCGGCCATGGCCCACACGGTCTGGAGGTCTTCGGCGATGACCGTCGTGACCACCGAATCAGGCATCTCCTGGGCCGTGGCGTCCCCTGGTGAGCCGACCAGCGCAGCCACCGCGAGGAGACCGGCTGGCCGTGCCGTGCCGCGCCTCGAGCCCTCGAGCGAGACTCACCAACCTCACCGGCTCGCAAACCCATCTGCCCAATCCCTCCGAGTTGAACCGCGAACCCCCACCGGTTCAGGGGCGCGAAAGAGTGCTCTACGGCTGAATGATGTCACAAGGAAAGTCTACGCTCGTGCGCCGGATTCTCGAGCACGTGGGGGTGCCGGAGCGTCACCTTACGGTGATTCCCCAGGAGATCGAAGCGAGCGCCGGAGCGCGCATCCTGGCCGAAGCACGAACCCTTCCCTCCGAGGAGTTGGGGCGTGTGATGAACGTGGTCAGCCGGCTCGGGTCACGGCCCGCGCGTCTGCTCGAGACCACGAATCCGAGTCCTGGCGAACTTCGCAAACTCCTTCTAGCGCTGGGGCTGGCCCGCACCCCGCATCTGATCGTCATGGACGAGCCCACCAACCACCTCGACCTGCCCTCCATCGAGTGCTTGGAGGATGCGCTCGCTGCATGCCCTGCGGATTGCTCCTCGTGAGTCACGACGAGCGCTTCCTGGCGCGGCTCGTCCGAATGCGATGGGAGATCGATGATGGAACGTTGCGCGTCCGTTAGGTCTACTGAGCTGCCGCGTGGCCCGAGCCCAACGAGCACCGGCGCAAGGCCGCAGCCCTCCATCGATGCTGAGCCCTCCCAAGTGGGAGACGAGGTCGTGTCGATCCGCCCGCTCAGTGCTCCCAGTTGGCGAACGGCTCTTCGAGCGATGGGCTCTGCGGCGTGAATAGCTCGGCCCCTTCCTCCGTGATCACCATGTCGTCCTCGAGGCGCACGCCGAATTCCCCGGGGATGTAGATGCCGGGCTCGTCGCTGAACGTATTGCCCACCGCGAGCGGCACCTTGTTGCCCTTCACCAGATACGGCCACTCGTGCCCATCCATGCCGATGCCGTGGCCCACCCGGTGCGTGAAGTACTTGTAGCCCGGGCCGTAGCCAGCGTCCTCGATGACTTTTCGAGCGGCTGCGTCGACGTCTTCGGCAGGCACTCCAGGGGCTGCGGCTTCGAGGGCCGCAGTCTGCGCCCGATATTCGATGTCGTAGACGCGTCGCATCTTATCGGTCGGGGTCCCGAGCACGAAGGTCCGGCTGATGTCGGACCGGTAGCCCTCGATTGCGCAGCCACCGTCGATGAGCAGGATGGTGCCCTCGCGGATCACCTGAGGTGTGATCGAGCCGTGCGGGAGCGCGGACCACTCGCCGGTCTGCACGCCCGCGCCGCCGGAGAAACCGAGGCGCTCGTGGGCCATCGAGACGAGTCCGGCGAACTCGCGTTGTGTCATGCCCTCGTCCATCGCGAGATACGCGGCTTTGTACGCCGTGAGCGTCAACTCGTTGGCGAGCTTCATCAGCGCGAGCTCATGCTCGTCTTTCACGCCTCGGCAGCCAGCCGTAACCGGTGTGGCATCCACGACCTCGAGCGCCGGCGCCGCCATCGCGATCCCGTTGCTGAATCGGAATTGCATCGTCTCTTCGGCGCCGATCTTTCCGGTCGTGAGGCCGCGGTCGCTCAAACCCTGGGCGACGCGCTCATAGGGGCTCTCGTGCTCTTGCCACGTGTAGACGCTCGACCCTCCCAGCGGTCCTAGCGCGAGCTGTTCCCGCGCGCGGTCCTCTTCGAACGCGGGACACACCACGAAGGCCTCACCACGCACGGGCACGACGACCGTGAACAGGCGCTCGCCACCGCCCCAGCCGATGTTGGTGAAGTACACCATCGAGGTGCCGCCGGTGAGCGCCATCGCGCTCATGCCGTTCTCGCGCATCAGACGCTTGGCCTGGTCGACCCTCGCGGCGCGCTCCTCGGTCGTGATCGGGTGCGCCCGACTCGCCCACGACGACAGGCGTGCGATCGAGGGCGGCATCTGTTGCAAGACGTCACTGGGGCTCGCGGTCTCGAGCCGGGGCGACTCGTGGCCGGTCAGCGCTCGAGGGGTCGCGAGTGCGGCGCCTGCGGCCGCAGCGGTCGAAGCTCCGAGGAAGTGGCGTCTCGAGATCATTGGATGTCTCCGAAGTGCGGTTGCGGTGGCTTCGCCGCGGTTCAGGCGCGCGTGACAGGAGCGGACGCCGGCGCGGATCATACGGCTTCGGCGGCCGACTCACCACGGGGGGCTCGGAGCCTCAGCCGACACTTGTCCGCCAGCAAGGGGGACCGCAGGTTCATGGTCACAACGCTCTGAAGAGGAGGTCCTCCGTGCGCCCCACTCTGCTCGCATCAGCGAAGCTGACCGCCCGTGCCGCGTGCTGCCTCACGGTCTTGTTCTCGGCGGCTTGTGCCACCGCGGACGCGCCGGAGGTGCCGGCCTCGGACGGTTCCACGCAGGGACTGATCGCTCGAGCGACCGCGCTCGAGCTCGACACGGAGTACAACCCCCCGCCCGGCGAGGCGCTGCACCACCACACCTCCGGCTTCGCGAAGATTCTCTGTTCCGCGGTCTTCATCACAGGGCTCGACCCCGAGGATGCCGCCGCCAATGTCGGCGGGTTCACGAGCCCTTTCGGTGAGCGCGCACACGTGGTCGATACGGTCGTCGATTTCGAGTCGCAGCGGGTCTCGCTCACGCTCCCCGATGGGGTCACACGGACGGCGAAGCGATACAAGAACCAGGGCTGCGTCACGTCGCGGATCGGCGAGGACTCGGTCCACTTCACGCCTACCGAAGTAGCGAGGAACCTGCCACCCGCCGCGACCACCGCGTGGCCCATGGGCGACTTGCTCTCGGACGAGCCATGGCCGGCTGGAGTCGACTTGGCGATGGTCGAGCAGGCGCTCGACGCTGGATTCGGACCTCCGGAGGCGATGACACTCGGACTCGTCGTGACCTATAAGGGCCGCATCCTCGGGGAGCGTTACGGCGAGGGCATCGACATGCACACGCCGCTCGAGAGTTGGTCGATGGGCAAGAGTCTAACGGGCTCGATGATGGGCGTGCTCATCCAGCAGGGCGTCTACGAGCTGTGGCAGTCGGCCCCTGTCCCCGAGTGGCAATCCGGGGACGACCCGCGCCAGGCGATCCGTATCGGCGACATCATGCGCATGTCGTCGGGCATCCGGATCCGGGCGCCACAGGATCCCGACTTCGACCCGGCTCTGGGGTACCCCGACCACGTGTACCTGTACACGGGGACCGCGAACTCCTTCGAGTGGGCCGCGACGCGACCCCAGGAGTGGGAGCCCAATGCCGTGGGGCGGTACCGGAACAGCGATCCAGTGCTTACCAACTATCTCATCCGGTTGGCCGTCGAAGGAAGAGGGGAGGAGTACCACTCGTTCCCGCAGCGCCACCTTTTCGACAAGATCGGGATCCGTGACGCGATCCTGGAAACCGATCCGTACGGCAACTTCCTGGCGCAAGGCTATGAGTACCTACCGGCGCGCGATTGGGCCCGGCTGGCCAACCTGTATCTTCAGGATGGGGTGTGGAACGGAGAGCGGATCTTGCCTGAGGGCTATGTGGAATACGCGCGCACGCTTGCACCTACCTGGGTGTCGGACGGGAGGCCGCAATACGGAGGCGCGTTCATGTGGGTGAACGGTGACGCGGGCTGGCCGCTGCCGACGAGTGCCTTCGGCATGCGTGGCGCGGGTGGCCAGAGCACCACGATCATTCCGACACACGACCTGGTAGTTGTGCGTCTGGGTAAGTACAGTGCGAGTCGCGCCGGCGGGCGTGCACTCAACGCGGCGTTCGAGATGCTGGTGGAAGCCGTGCCACAGGCGGGCGGAGGCTAGTCGACGGTTGGGATTCGGGGTGGTGGGACACTTAAGCGGATGATGGGGCGGATGACGGGGAGGATGACATGAGCAATTTGCAGATCGACTACGGAAACCCGACGGGCCTGGTCGACGAAGCGAAGAAGGACTCGGGGAAGCGCAAAGCACGCCGCACACGGCCGGCGACACTCCCGTCCGTGATTATGAAATGGGCCGTGGGGCTTTCGGTCTTGGCGGTCCTTCCGTTTGCGGTCCTGATTCGTGGCGGCGTGTTCGCGTACCGGGAATGGGCGCTCGGCACCTGGCCGGCCCTCGCGCTCGCCGTGACCGTCACCACGCTGCTACTCGCGGGCTACGCCTGGGCGTTCAGCCGGAAGGTCGGAGCGGGGAAGAGTGTTCGATGGGTGCTCACGAGAGGCTCGATTGCCATCGCCATCGCCTACTCCGGGTATGCGCTCGTATACGTCGCCAGCGCCAACGTGAAGTCCGAGGACATCCAGACCCAGTATGCCGCCATCCATCCGCTGCTTCGCATCGCTGCGAGCTCGCTGATCCTCGTGGACCCGAGCTCGGTGATCACGGACGCGGGGCGCTCGGCCGACGACTACAAGGCGATGGGTCTTCCCGTGAATGAAGCATCCCTGCACTTCGAGCAGGAAGACGGTTTCGTGCACGCGCTCGACATCAGGACGAACCGTCGTCCCGAGTGGAGGAATCGCGCGGTCGAGATGGGGTTCTGGGCGCTGGGTTTCCATTCGCTACGCCACGTGGGAACCGCGGATCACCTGCACCTGTCGCTTCGGCTCCCGGGATAGCGTCGAGCGGATCGGGTTCGCACCAGAGCATCGCGCCGCGTGGCGCGTGATGGACCCAATCGTGTACGAACCTCGGGTGCCTTCCCCGACTTGTTGCCATGGCATTGCCTCCTTCCGACCCGCCGAACGCGACCTTCGCGTCCTACACGGGGAGCATCGCTCACGGGAGGGGGTCGTCGCGCTCCGTCATATTGCGTACTGGTGCGCATCGACGATGTAGAAGCCTCGTAACAACTCGTGGCGCAGCGCCGAAAGCGGATGTAGTCGATGCGAGGCCGCTGCTCGTCGTCCTCACCGGGCGTCGGGCTCTGCTCGACCTCGAGTACGTGGGCACCGCGCGACAGACCATCAGCCCGCAGGTAGGTGATCAGGCCTCCCCCTTTCCCGTCGCGAGACCAGTGGAGATCCCAGGGGGGTTCTATTGATGCTGAATCCAGCCGCACCGTCCAGATGAGTGAGAGGCACGCGATCAGGGCCAGCTCGTACTCCGGGTCGGCGGGTTCTTCGCGCTCTGGCCGTTCCACCAAGCCCACTCCAGTGCCTGAGGTGAGGTCGGGGCATGCATCCTCCGCTCGGGGGAGCAGGCTCCGCATGACGAGCGGGATCGTCAGCCTCAAGTACGGACCCTCGACCACGTCGGACTGGATGTAGGGCACCCTCGCCAAGGAGTCGCGTGTGCTCGCGAAGTACGCGGAGGTGACCGACCGAGGGCCGGGCCGCACAGGAAGCACGTCGCTCGGCGACAGTCGGTAGATGCCGGCGCGGGCGAACTCGGTGCCCATGAAGCCGAGCATGAGCGAGCCGAACACCCCGATCGCGAGCGGCCCAATCACCCGCTTGGGCACGCGACTGAACAAGGTGAACTGAATGGGCATGAACAGGGACCCGCCCGTCACCGTGTATGCGACACTCAGGATTCGCTTGAGCGCGCCTGCGGCGGGCCCGTCGGGCTCGAGGCGCGGCCCGAGCCATTTGTCCGATCCCGATGGCGGCGCTCGGGATGAGACCCACGATCGCGATCGCAGCCATGAAGAACGCGCTCGGGAGTCGAGGCAGGAGCGTCGAAGTCAGCACGTACCAGACAGACCCGATCAACGCCCCGGCCAGGATCGAGAACATGAATATCGCGACGATCAAGAAAGCGAAGGAGAAGATGCTCGGACCAAAATCATCTGCCTTCCGGGCCATCTGAGGGATCGACGGTAGGCGCGACCGATACACCTCCTTCGCTAGCTCACCATACTTGATCCGCTCCCAGTCGATGCCCTCGGGGAAAACCGAGTCGAGCCCGACGAGGCCGACCCAGTACGCGCGCGTCACGAGATGCAGGCCGAAGGAGACGATGAGGGTTACGACGATCAGCTTGAGGTAAAAGCTGCCGAAGAACGCAATGGTGAATTGCGTCGAGCTCAGCGTCGGGACCAATGCGTCGAAGGCGTGGCTCACGTAGCCGGGGACCTGAATCAGGCCGAAGAGGAGGGCTCCGGAGATGAGGAGCTCGATCTCGCCGGTACGTTCGTGCATGCCGCGCGCGCACGGTATCGGAGTCTTCTCCGGGCGCGCGTGGGGGCGCCGCTCCATGCGAATCTGTCGATTCCGGCATCCTCTTGGTCCCGCTAGCGATAGTTCCCGAAGGAGAGTTCGACGCCGTAGTCGTTGCCGCGAACGAACGCCATCACCTCCTGAAGGCTGTCGCGCGAGCCCGAGGTCACGCGCAGCTCGTCGCCGTGAATCGAGATCTGGACCTTCTTGAATCCGTTGTCCCGAACGTCCTTGGAGATCTTCTTGGCGGTCTCTTGATCGATCCCCTGGGTGAGCCCGACGGTCATGCGAGCGCGCCCGAGCGATCCCATTTCTACCTCGCCCTCGTCGATGTTCTTCAGCGGCACCTTACGGCGCGCGAGCTTCTCGCGAAGCACAGTCATCAGCGATTGCAGCCGGTAGGCATCGTCGCCGTCGAGCCGGATCGTGGCATCCGTGCGATCGAACTCGAGAGTGCTCGTCGAGCCCTTGAAGTCGTAGCGGGTGGCGATCTCCTTGCGGGCCATGTTCACCGCGTTGTCCACCTCCTGCAGGTCGACGCCGGTGGTGATGTCGAACGATGCCTTCTTGGCCATACCTCGCGCTCCTTGGATTCTAGCCCCTCGCTCTCGTACCTACGCTTTGTGTGAGCCCCTCCACAAGCCCCCGGCTAACAGAGGCGCTCTGCGGGACGTCCACCGAAGCATGGACACTCTACGAAGTCGAACCGGTTTGAGTGGTCTGGTGCTCGTGTTGCTCACGGCGTGCTCCAGCGTGACCGACGAGGGCGATCTGGTACAAGACGAAGTAGACCCATTCGTGAGTTGCCAACGGCAGGCTGCGAACGCGCTGCGATTCGATTGCACGGTGGACCTGGATCAGCCTGCGTCCGTTCGCTTCGAACTCACGGAGGCTGGGGGGTCCCATGCGCGCTCGATCACCGGCTCGGACGTTGCCATCACGCACGAGCTCGCGTTGTGGGGGCTGAAGCCTGCGCGTGAATACTCGTGGCGCGTCTTCGCCGCCGCCGGCCTCGTCTCGGAAGGCACGCTCCAGACGGCCGCGTTGCCCCGGGAGTGGCCGGGATCGCGTTCGATGTCACGGGTGACGATCCGGTCGTGGAGCACCTCATGTTCACGTTCCGGTGTGACGACCAATACCTGCTCATCGTCGACGCCGTCAGGGAGGTGGTTTGGTATCAGGAGATCGATTCCCCGGCTGGCGGAGCCGGCGGGAACGTCTCTGGCTTCAACGCGACCACGGACAACTCCGTCGTGGTGCTCGTGGGGTCCGACATTCTAGAATACCACATGAGCGGTCTCGAGCTGAACCGTATCCTCCGTGGCACGCATTTCGACGAACCGCTCCACCACGACGTGTACAAGCACGCCGGCTACATCTACGCCCTCAATCACAGTTCCTACGGTCTCGGCGAAGGCGAGGCGGTCGTGGACGGTTTTTACATCTTCGACGACGCCGGGCAGCAGCTGGCCCGGTGGGAACTCAACGACTACGTCGAGTACTCCGCGGGGGAGTCGCGGGGCAGCAGCCGAGACTTTCCGGGCGCCCTGGAGTGGTCTCACGGCAACTCCATCTTTGTCGACGACAGCGGCATCTATCTGTCGACGCGGCACCTCGGCACCGTGTGGAAGGTTCGCGGATACCCAGACGAGAACTTCGGGGATATCGAGTGGAAACTCACCGGCGATCCCGAGTCGACCGTTACCAACGACTTCGTCCTGTCCGCTTCCGTGGGCGTGACCGACCAGACGGACTTTCGTCAGCAGGACCATGCCACCGTCTCGGCGGACGGGACGCTCACGCTCTTCGACAATCGCAGCCGAAGCGAAGCGTCTCGAGCGCTGGCCATCGAATTCGGCCCCGCGGACGGAACCGCCAACATCGTCGCCTCGCATGCCGTGCCCCTGCAGTGCAACGTGCAAGGGGGCGCCTTTCGCATGCCCAACGGAGACATGATCGCCACGTGCGCTGTGGAGGGGACGGCGTACCACTATCGCGTCGGTGGTGGCGACGCGCCCAGCTTCACGTTCGCGCCTCGCTGCACGATCCCGGGAGGGGCCGACGATTCCGCGCCGGTTCCCTTGGCGCGCATCGCCACCTTCGTATTCTGACGGAGTGGTGGTCCTCGACGCGGGTGAGTGCGACCTCGGACATCCGGCGATCGACGAGACCGTGGACGACATGGTGATCTATGTCGCCGTGAAGGCCATCGACGGCGAGTCCAATACGCTTGCCGCGGCCGGTCCGTGCATCGTGCGGGAATCGAACACGCTGACGTCGTTCGGCACCATCGAGATCGACGAGGCCGACGTGCAGCTCATGATCGACGGGGGCAGCCTGGCGAGCACCATCCTCCACGAAATGGGGCACGTTCTCGGTATCGGGAGTCCGTGGACCGATTTCGGGTTCCTACAGGGTGCCGGCGGCGCGGACCCGAGCTAATCGGGCGCCACCGGGGTGGCCGCCTACAAGGCGTTGGACGGGCCCCTTGCCGCCGTACCGGTCGAGAACACCGGGGGCGAGGGCACGGCCGATTCGCACTGGCGGACTTCCGTGTTCGGGAACGAGCTCATGATCGGTTTCGACCAGCCGCTGCCGAACCCGCTCAGCACGATCACGATCGGCTCCCTCATCGACCTGGGATACGACGCCGGCCTGGCCGCCGCGGACTCTTATGCGATTCCCTCGGCTGCGCCCGCGACCCAAGGCGCTCGGTCCGATCGATGGGAGTGGGTCATACGACCCAAGTTCACGTCGGGGCCGAACGGGGTCGTGCAGAGGCGGTGACGCTCGGGCGGCTGCCGGGGCGCTAGCGTCCTGGCGGCCGCCGATTCCGCGCCACCCCACGTAGCGCGGTCTCGAGTACCTCGAGTTCGTCGCTCCAGAAGACGCGCCAACCTTCCTGGACGCGCGCCAACTGCATGACCTTCACCTCGGAGACCGCGCCGCTGATGCGTGCCGTGGTGCGGTACACCGCGTGCGCCTCGCCGGATTCCTCTATGACACGCCCGATCACTTCGTCGTCTCGGTCGTAGATCGCGTGCATGAGCCCGGGCATGTCGTCGACCATCCTCCCGACCGCGCGATCGAAGACAACGGCGGGATCGAGATCGGCATACGCCGCCGAGTCGGTCTGCGTGAAGTACTCGCGCACCGCTCCGCTCGTGTCTGCGTCGGCGATCATGGTAACGGCCTGATGGAATCGCTCGAGGGTCTCGGGGTGCATGAGTCGGGCGGCGGTGTTCCAGCGGATGAGCCGGACGGAGCGGAGGAAGAGGTCGGCCGCGCCCTCAGGCGTCGCCGTGGCATCGGCCAGAGCCTGTTGCGCGTTCGCCGCCGGTGGGCCGATGGCTTGCGCGAACGAGCCAACAGCCAGGGCGAGGCCAACGCAGGCCACGGTGGTTCTGCTCGCACCGGTAAGGGGCCTCATCCAAGTCGATACTCCGGCCGGGGGAGTGGTGTGCCACATACTTGACGTAACATTAATTTAAGATGCAAGTAATGTCGTGGCGTCGAAGTGATGAGGAGCCGCTGTTGGCTTCTCGCTGTGCCCGGGAACCATTTCCAGACCCTCCTGCTTCGAGCGTGCAAGACGATAATCCAGGCCGGCGCCAAATCGCCGGTTCGGATCACCGATAGACACGAGGAGGAGAACCATGAAGAGGCTTTTTTCCGGAACCGTCTTGGCCCTGACGTCGCTTATGATCGCGGCGGGTCCGGCTCCGATGTTGTGGAACGTCGATGTACCTCACACGGGCATCGACTTCAGCGTGAAACACTTTTTCACTCCCATCCACGGTGAGTTCGACGAGTACGATATCGAACTCCTGTCCGATTGCGAAAACCCGGAGAACAGCACCGTGCGGGTGTCGATCGACGTCGCGAGCGTGAATACAGGCAACGATCGCCGCAACAATCACCTGATGTCCGGGGACTTCTTCGAGGCCGAGGCGCATCCCTATATCACTTTTGTGTCCGAGAGCGTCCAGCAGATCGCGGATGACAAGCTGCTCGTCAGGGGTCCGCTCACGATCAAGGGTCAGTCCCGCGACGTAGAGTTGCCGATCACGATCCTGGGCGTGAAGGACATTCCGGCCGAGATGCGGGAGATGCTGGGGGGCGTCACCGAGGTCGCCAGCTTCGAGACCGAGCTCAGGCTCGTTCGAGGCGACTACGGCGTTGGCAGCTGGGCTGCGAACGTCGTGGTGGGTGACGATGTCGATATCAGCATCGCGGTGGAGGCGAACCGCAGGTGGGCCCCGACCAGTCTCGAACGAGTCGGCGGCTCTCGTGCGGTTGCGTGAGCGGGCCCGTCCCACAGAGGGACGGGCCCGTTTCATGCGCGGTTCCCGTTAACACTCGACTCCCGCCAGATGTCCAACATGGTGTGCTCGAACGCTTCACGTCCGGGCGCGAAACCACGCCCATTGTGGGCTGGCGAAGTTCCGATAAAGGGGAGACTGGGAAGATGAATCTGAGGACGTTCAGGACTGGGGCCTTCGCGGCTGTGCTCTTCATCGCCGCCTCGCTTACGAGTGCCGAGCCGGGTGTTGCGCAGGAGACGAACGTCGTTCGCCTGACTCTGGATCGGATGGTTGAACTCGCGCTCAGCAACAGCTTCCAGGTTCGGCAGCTGAACATGAGCATCGATCGCACGCGATTCAGTCTGCAGGCTCAGCGCGCCCGACTCAGGTCGAGCATCGATCTCAACGTGTCCGCGCCGGACTTCCAGTCCATTGCCGAGCCGCGGTGGAATTCCGCGTTGCAACGGGAGGAGATCATTCATGAGAACTCGCGCCGGTTCGAGGCGGAGGTCTCGATCCGTCAGCCGGTGATCCTGTTTGGGCGTCCGACCAACGGGTACCTGTCTCTGAACAACAGGCTCTACCGCTACACACAGCTCGACAACGAGGGTCAGAAGGACCTGCGGTACTACAACCGCTACTTCGTGCGCTATACACAGCCGCTCTTCCAGCCGAACGGCCTCAAGAATGGTATCGAGCGGGCGGAGCTCGATCTCGAGGACAGCCAGCTCCGATTCAACCGTGATGTCGTAGAGCTCGTCGACGATCTCTCGGACGACTACTTCGATCTCTTCGAGACCTCGTACGAGGAGCTCATCCACCACAGCCACGTACAGAACCTCGGAGACGCGGTCGGCGTGGCGCGCACCTTGGCCGCCGTCGATAGCGCGCGGGCCATCGAGGTGGATCAGATCCAGGTCGAGATCGCGAATGCTTCCGAACAGGTAAGACGTTCCGAGAGCCAGTTCCGGTTGAACGCGGCGAGACTGAGGACACGGCTCAACCTCTCCGAGACGGACTCGATCGCGCTCAATCCTCTCATCTCGATCCGGCCCATCACGATCGATGCCGAGCTGGCGACCGAGTTCGCGCTGGAGCTGACGCCCCGCTTGCGCCAGCTCAACATCAACTTCCGCGAAAACGAGATCAATCTCGAGAATACGAAGGGTAGAGGCGGGTTCCGGCTCGACCTCGCGCTCAGTTACGGGCGCGAGATGCAGGACCCGGTCTTCGATCAGATCTGGGACGATCCGACAAATACCTATACGATCGACGTGAACGCCTACCTCCCCATCTGGGATTGGGGCGAGCGTTCGTCTCGCATCGAGGCGTCGCGTATCGGGCTCGACCAGACGAGGCTTCGGATCGAGCAGGCAGAGCAGTCGATTCGGTCCGATGTGTTGAATCAGGTGCGAAGCGTCGAGGAGTTCGAAGACCGAGCGCTCGCTATGGAGCAGAACCTCGCCTTGGCCACGGAGCTCTCGGCGTCGAGCCTGGAGCTGTACCGGCAGGGCTCGATCACTGCGTTCGACCTACTGCAGAGCTTCCGACGGCAGGCGGACACGGCACAGAACTTCCTGGACGCGTACCTGGGCTGGCGGAGCGCGCTGCTCAGTATCCGGGAGCTCACCTTCTACGACTTCGAACGCGGCCTGCCGCTCTTGCAGAGCTTCGGCTTCCGAGCGTCCCCGGACTTGGAGTTCGACCATCCATAGGCTCGAACAGCAGACCTCCGCGGTCGCCGCTTCGAGCAACATCGATGTGCCCAAGTCCGTGACTGCGGATGTCGTGGTCATCGGGGCCGGTATCGTCGGTGCGTCGAGCGCATGGCACCTCGCGTCGCGGGGCCTCGATGTGATCGTGCTGGACGGAGAAGCCGCGCCCGCGATGGGTTCGACCGGCAAGAGTGCAGCCGGCGTGCGCGTGCAGTTCACCACAGAGGCGAACATCCGACTGTCGATGTACTCGCTCCCGGTGTACCGCGAGTTCGAACATCGCTTCGGCCACGATATCGGCTATCGGGATATCGGCTACCTCCTTTTGGTGCCGCACGAGAAGTGGGACGGTCATTTGAGGTCCGTCGAGCTTCAACGCAGCTTGGGTGCTCCCGTCGATGTACTCGGGGTCGACGATGCTCAGCGCTACGTCGACTTGGACGCAGAGGGCCTCGCGGGCGCGACGTACGGGCCTTGGGACGGCGTGATCGATCCCCACTTGGTTACCCATGCGTGGGTCACGATGGGGAAGGAGCTAGGCGTGACGTATCGGCTGAACACGCCGGCTTCGCAGATCGCGCGCCGCGGCTCAGGGTGGGAGGTGCGCAGCGGAGATGAGATCATCCATTGCGGCCACGTCGTCAACGCGGGTGGCGCCTGGTCCGCGGGTGTCGCTTCGCTGGCGGGACTCGAGGTTCCCGTGGGCCCGAAGCGCATCCAAATCTTCCTCAGCGCCCCGCACGATGACCCGCGCACGTTCCCCCTGACCATCGACCTCGCCACCGGGGTGTACCTGCGCTCCGAGGGTGATCGTGTGCTGTTTGGGCTCGACGACCTCGAGCAGGAGTTCGGCTTCAGCGAGGGGGTCGAGGAGGAGTGGTTGGAGCACGTGTTGCTGACCGGAGTGACACGCTTCCCGTGGTGGGAAGACCTCGGGATCGATCGCAAGGGAAGCTGGTGGGGCTACTACGGGGTGAGCCCCGATAACAGTCCGATCATCGGCTTCAACCCCGGTGCGGAAGGGTGGGTCGATGCTTGTGGTTTTTCAGGGCATGGGATCATGCATGCGCCGGCAGCGGGATTGGCCGTGTCAGAGCTCGTCATAGACGGCGGGGCGCATACCGTAAATGTGGACGCCTTCCGTCATGGGCGCTTCACGGAACATGTGGCCGTGGAAGCGAACGTCTTCTAGAGACCTACTACTGCGCCGCGGCGTTGATCTCGTCCGTGACGGACTCGGCGATCGCGAAGCGGGGGCTGAGCGACGCGGTATCCGCGGGGGTGATGGCCCCCTCAGCCGTGAGCTCGGTGATGTGGTGACCGACGACCCGATCGAGAAACGAGGCCGTCACGTCACGAACGCCGAGCAGGCGCAGCGCGAAGATGCGGCGGAAACGACGACCCACGGCGTCCCGGACGTCCGCCTTGGTAATCGATTCGAACTCGCCACGGGCGCGAACGAACGTGATCGCGCGCTTCATGAGCGCGCCGCGGGCGGCGTCGGTCGTGACCCAATCGATTCGTGAGCGGTCGTTATGCTCCATGGACCAGGTGAGCGCGAAGAACATCCAAGAATACAAGCCGATACCGAACGAGATCGGCTCGAAGAGCGCGTGCGCGAACATCGGCGTGAGAATGGAGGCTTCGAGGACCGTCGACGCGTCCGCACTGCCGAAGGCGCGGACCATTGTCGGGAACATCCGAACCGCCGAAGCGAGCATCCCGACGACGCCCTATGTGTATCGCGACAGCCTGAATCGGTGTGCCGCCTCTTCCTTTGCCTCCGCCCGAATCGCGTCTCCACGGGCTACTGCCGAGGGCGTGTGGGCGTCGCGTTGCCCCTTGCTGTTGAGCGCTTCCAGGATTGCGGCGACCATCGGCGCGACCGTCTCCACCGGAACCAGTGCCGTGGTCCCGGTGCCCCCGTCCAGTTCGACCAACGCCGCCGACAGTTGGTCGAAACGCTCCCGGAACTCGGTGCTCGGGAACTCGCCCCCGTTCTTGTCTGGATGCAAGCCACCGAGCTCCGTTCGGATGTCGCGACGAAGCGCCTCCATGGTCTCAGGCGTCTGAGACATCCCGAGTGACTTGGCAACAGACACGAGTCGATCGTCAGCCATCCTGCTTTCTCCACACCGTTTGAGCGTTCCGGATTGCGCGCGCCCCGCGACCCATCTGGTATTTCTTTGACGCCGCAACCGCTCCGGCGGTTGCAGATCGCGGGGGGTGTCATCATCCTCTGCCGATGAATAGACCCCTCGTCGCCGCACGGCTGCGTGAAGGTACGCTCGCCCAGTCTCCCATCCGCGAGATCATGAAGCTCGCGGACCGTAGGAACATTATCGGACTCGGGCTAGATCCCGAGCTCGTCATCTCGTTCGCAGGGGGATGGGTCAACCATCGCGCGCCGGAACCGTTGCGCGCCCAGTACCAATGGATCGCGGACGATCCGAACCTGTTCCATGAACTCGGGGCGTACGCACCGACGCGAGGGCTTCCCGAGTTGCGCGAGGCGCTCGTGCAGGTCGATCAGGCGCTCTATGGGACGGACGGATTGGCCGACGAGCACCTCCTGGTCGGGCAGAGTTCGACACAACTCACGCACAACCTCTTCATGACTCTGCTGGACCCCGGTGATCGCGTGCTGATGTTCGATCCCTCCTATGCGAACTACGGACCCCAGTTGGGCTTCGGTCCCCACGGGACGAGGGTAGTTCGGCTGCCCGTAATCGATGCTGACCGTTGGTCGTTCATGCCGGATGCCGATGAGCTATTGCGCGCCCTCGATGAGGTCCTCGAGCGAGAGCGTCCGCGCATGATTATCTTTTCGTCTCCGGACAATCCCACCAGTCAGATGGTGCCCGACGCCGTCTTTTTCCCACTGGTCGAACGGGCCGCCGCGGCCGGGTGCTTCGTAGTCGTCGACTTCGCGTATCAGGCGCAGTGCTTCCAGGAGAACGAGCCGGCCCACTACGCGGCCAGCCCGGCACGGTACCCGAACCTCATCCGTCTACATTCCAACTCCAAGTGGTGCCGAGGACTGGGCCGGAGGCTCGGGTGGGTCGAAGCCGCTCCCGACGTCATCGAAGCGCTCGAGCTCGTGCAGCAGAGCGCGTGTTTGTGTGGGGACACTCTGCATCAATACGCGCTCGCCAACTACCTGGGTCCGGCGATCGAGGACGGATCACTGCAGCGGTATCTGGAGGGGGCCCGGGAGCAGTACAAACGGGCCGGCGAGCACACTTCGGATTGCATCGAGCGGTATCTCGGCATGCGCTTCATGCGGCCGCAGGGTGGTTTGTACTGCGTGGTCGATGTCGATCGCGACGGCGACCAGTTCGTGCACGAGATCCTGCAGAATACCGGCGTCATCTTCGTGCCCGGCAGCGGCTTTGGCCCTTCGCTCGTCAACGCGATCCGCGTGTCGTTCGGCCCTCTGGTGAACGACCTGGCGAAGATCGAGGCGGGCTTCGAACGTGTGCGGGACTACCTGGGAAGTCGCGCGTAGTAGCCGCGGAAATCGGGTCAACGACCGGACGACGCCACGATGCGCGAGACGTCGATGGTGCTGCCGTCCAGGCAGCTGCTGGTGCCCGAGTAGATACCCTCGACCACCACGTCGTCGCCCGAGCGGAACGCGCCGAGATCGCCCGTGAGCGCGTATAGCAGGTCGTTCTCGTCTCGGAGCGTGAGGCACGGTCCACCTTCGTCGGATATGCTCCCAGCGCGCTGGATCATTCCGTCGACATTGGTGACGTGAAACGGATCCGACATGCCGATCGGGCTGAACACGCCGTCGAGCGCGATCACGTAGAGCGGTCTGTCCCAGGTCGCGGTGACCGGGATCCGAACCGACGCGCTGATCTCGCCCCACTCCCCTTGTTCCGCCTGACCGATGGTCTCGAACCCCGCATGGAGCATTCCGACGGCGATGTGGATGCGAGCAGCAAGCGGGAGGTTCTCAGAGCTGACAGAGACCTCCGTGCCCGGAGGTCCGCTCAAAGGAACGACCGACTGGATTAGGCGGAGGGAGTCCGCGCGAACGATCCTCTGGGCACCGACGTCCGTCGTCGCGAGCGTCAGAAGCGCGAAGAGTGCAGCAAGCGTCGCAATCGATCGGTGGAACGGTTGGTCCGGCATGGATTGGGCTCCTTGAGGACGTCACCGACGGATACGACGTCGCCTCAGCCAAAGTCGAGGGTCCGTCGTGCCGGCGCCAGGGTCCGGGTCGCCCGGGGCTGCCCCGATGTCGGTCAGTGCGTCAGCGGTTGAAGTTCACGAACGGCAGGACGCTGAACGACTGCTTGTTGCGCGCCATGTTGATCAGGCCGATCTGAACGCCGTGCAATTCGTCCGCGATGTTGAGTAGACCGATGGTGAGCCCCTGCTGTCGACCGCGTATGTGGTTGAATGCGCTCAATGAGGCACCCCTCATCGTGCCACCGCGCTCGACTCTGAAGTATGCCGGGGCGATCACGATGCCGCGCATGTGCTTCGTGCCCGCCGCGAGGCCAACCGTGAACCCAGTGAGCTGCGGCGCGGCCACGGCGACGGCGACGCCCCTCAAATGTCCCCCGGCACCCACCGCTCCACCGATCACCAGTCCGGTCAGGTCCCGCCCCACACCGACGCCGACGGCTCCGACGGCCAGTCCGGTCAGATCCCGACCAGCGCCCACTCCGACGCCGCCGATGGCCAGGCCCTTGAGGTCCCGTCCAGCGCCCACTCCGAAACCAGCGACTGCGATACCTGTGAGGTCGTGTCCGCTGCCCACTCCAACGGCTCCCGACGCGATGCCCGTCAGATCGTGGCGCGCCCCGACACCGATCCCGCCGATGGCGAGGCCCGATAGGTCGTGGCCGCTGCCGACTGCGACCCCCGCAACGGCGATACCCGTGACGTCGACGCCACCGCCCACAGCGACCCCCGCGAGGGCGATGCCCGTGACGTCGGCGCTGCTGGTAACTCCGATACCGGCGATGGAGACTCCTTGAATGTCGCCGGTGAAACCGACGCCGACGAGGCCTAGAGCGGCCCCCTCACGCTGCCGCCCCCACCGGCACCGACTCCTCCGATGGCGATACCCCGCAGCCTCCCTTCGACACCCACGCCTACACCTCCGAGGACCAGTCCGTCTACGTTACCGCTCGCGTGTGTGCCCACTCCACTCAGGACGATGCCGCGGACGCGGTCGGCCGCCCGAAACCCGATCGGCGCGAGGGCGATGCCCGTGAAGTCCTGATCGACCTCGATGCCCGCTGCAAGCGCGCGGCCTCTGAGCGTCGCCGCGCCGGTGACGGGAAGCCCTACTGCGAGACCAGTCACGACGCCCTCCGATTCGTCGTACGGCCTCCAGATCGTGACGCCGACGCCGCGTACCTGCTGCAGGTATCGGTCCCGAAAATTGAATCGCAGGCCGTCGACTCGAGCAACGCAGCCCACGGCGACCCCTGCGTCTCCGGGTCCCAGTTTGATGCCGCAAACCTGGGCGGACATGGGGGATGGAGCGAGTAGGACAGCAAGCCCGAGTAGAAGCGCGAAGACGGATGTGCGCGGGCGGCAAACTCTGTTCGACCAGCGCATTGACGGAAGGATCAAGGGATCCATTCCCGTTTCAACAGCAGGAGGCGAGGCGGGGTACGTCTCAATTCCCCTCCGCCCCCCCCGCCGGAGCATCGAGTGTGAACGTCCAGACCCGCGGCGGACTCGACGCCCCCGATCCCCCGGCGATCGTCACGTACTGACGCCCGTCGAGCACGTAGGTGACTGGCGTGGCGGGGCCGTTGCCGATCTCCGCGGACCACAGTTCATCGCCTGTTCGGGCGTTGAGGGCGACCAGTTGGTTTCCACTGCCCCAGAAGACGAGATTGCCGGCGGTCGACAGTGTGCCTCCGTTCCCGCCCCGTGCCGGTCTGCGCCACACCTCGCGGTTGGTCACCGGATCCCACGCGACCAACAGTCGTGACGGTCCGGTCAGCGCGGGGCGCTCCGGTCGCTGGTCTCTCGGCGAGCCCCCTCCCCGAATCGTCGTGCCCGTGTTCCAGCGGCCCTGCGTGTACTCGAACGACTCGACCATCTCGTAGTAGGAGCTGTTGTTCTGTGAGGGCAGGTAGATGAGGCCGGTGTCGGCGTTCCAAGCCATCGGGCGCCAGTTGTGCGCTCCCGTGGGGCCCGGAGACAGGTACGCGCCCCGCTTGTTGGTACCGTAGCGAGCCTCGGGGGTCTCGATCGGGCGCCCGGATTCGGGGTCGATCTCCGTCGCCCACGTCACGTCGTCCGCGAAGGTCTCCGCGGATAGGAGTTCCCCGGTAAGCCGATCGACCACATAGAAGAAGCCGTTCTTCGGTGCCTGCACGATGACCTGGCGCATGCGCCCTTCGATCATCAGGTCGAGTAGCATCAGCGGCTGGGTCGCCGTGTAATCCCAGTCGTCACCCGGTGTCGTCTGATAGTACCAGACCATCTCTCCGTCATCGGCATTCAACGCGATGATCGACGACAGGTAGAGGTTGTCCCCGCCTCCCGGACTCCGGATGTCCCGGTTCCACGGGGTACCGTTGCCCGTACCGACGTAGATCAGGTTGGCCGCGCCGTCGTATACCATCGCGTCCCAGGCTGTGCCGCCTCCTCCGACGATCCACCACTCACCATTCCAGGTCTCGGCGGCCAAGCGCATCGCTTCGCTCTCGAAACCGTCCGCGGGGTTTCCAGGAACAGTGTATGTGCGCCAGAGTTGCTCGCCCGTGTCGGCGCTGTACGCCGTTACGTAGCCGCGCACCCCATACTCGGCTCCACCATTCCCGATGATGACCTTGTCGCGGACCACCCTCGGTGCGCCCGTGATGCTGTAGTCTCCGGGCGGGGTGGTCTTCTGGACCCATTCGACGAGGCCGTCTTTCTTGTTGAGCGCGACGAGCCGGCCGTCGAGAAGACCGACGATCACTTTGTCGTCGTAGAGGGCGCCTCCGCGATTGCCGGCGCCGCAGCAGACGGAGGGCCCGCCCTGCCTTTCGTCGGGGATTGCGGGGTCCCAATGCCAGATCTCCTCGCCGGTCCGGGCGTCGAGCGCGTAGACGAAGCTCCGGGGCCCGGTAGCGTACAACATGCCGTCCGAGATGAGCGGTGTGGCTTCGAGTCGCGCTCCGGTCCTGGGGATCTCCCAACTCCATGCGAGCCCGAGGCGACCGACGTTGTCGGAGTCGATTTGGTCCACCGGACTGAAGCGAGTCTCCGCGAGGTTCAAGCCGTGGGTGGTCCACTCCGTGTCGGCCGCGGGGTTGTCCGGGCGGGGCAGCGGAACGACAGCCGGGGGGCCGCCATCGGGGGGCGCGACGCCGGCGAGCCCCGTCGGCCCCGTCGTCGAGCAAGCCGTCAGAGCGAGGGCCGCCACCACCGACACGAGCGCTGGAGTGGACTGTCGGACAAGCGCGGGGGACGGCGATGGCTTCATGGGGACTCCTCACTGGACTTGGCGACCTGACGCTCGCGACCCGGGTTTGGCGCCTGGCCAACATGCCGACGCTTCCGTGGGGTCACAAGCGGGGCACAAGCCTTGGCTTTCAGTCCGCCCGCATGGCCTCCACCGGATCGACACGGGTGGCACGTCCTGCGGGCGCCACCGAAGCCGCCACGGGCACTCCCCTCGCGACCCTTTGGCGGTCCGCTCCGAGCGCCATGCGAACGCCGATTTCGCGAGTGCGCTGCGCCACCAGGAACGAGACCACCCCGTAGAGACCGGCGGCCGCGAGCACCAGGGCGATTGCACCGAAGACCGCGACCAAGACGGCGGTCACCTGGTAGCCCGAGACCTCCTCCTCCAATACGGAAGCGAGCGTCGATACGAAGCTGAAAGCGATGCCCGGCTCGACTTCGCGAACCGCGTCCTGCACCGACGGGATCAAGTTCGCGGCGGGGATCGCTGTTTCGACAACCAGATGGAAGGCGGGTGAGAAGCGTTGGCTGAGGGCTCGGTAGACCATCAGTTCCGGATCTTCACCGATGTCGTAGGACGTGACGGTTTGGGACACCCTCACGACCGTCAGCCCTCCCTCACCAAGCGGCAGCGTCTTTCCTAGTGCCCTCTCACCCGGCCACACCGCTCGAGCGAACGCCTCGTTCACCACCGTGACGAGCTCGCTCTCTGCGATATCCCGCGACTCGATGCCACGGCCCTCGAGTATTTCGATCCCCATGAGATGGAAGTAGTCGGCGCCCACGATGTTCTCACCGGTATTGATGCGATCCGGAGCGTCGCTCGGCGTCGCGCCCTCGGGAGCGGTGAAGTCCGAGCTCCAGCCTCCGCGGAAGGGCAGCAGGTACACGGCGGTGGCGCCGGTGACGCCCGGGACGGCCGAAACTCGCTCGACTGCGCGTTGCAGAAAGACCTGTCCTTCGGACGCTCCATATCCGAGCGAGATCAGGTTGAGCTCGAGTACGATGCGGTTCTCTGTTTCGAAGCCGATTTCTTGCGATCGCGCCTCCCACAAGCTCTGGCCGAACAAGTAAGCGCCCGCGACGAGCATCAGAGACAGCCCCAACTGTGAGATCACTAGCACGCTCTGGGTATAGCTTCGTTGCCGCCTCGAGGCTCCGTCGCGCATGACCTTGCCTATGTCGGCTCGGGCAGCGTGGAGCGCGGGTGCGAGCCCGACCAGGCACGATATCAGCAAGGCGAGCCCCGCCGCGCCCGTCGCGACTCTCCAGTCCGGGCTGAAGTCGGTATGCACCGGTAACGGCAGAGCCGACCCGGCCAGATTCGACACCGTATGAGCTATGGCCAGCCCGACCGCGCAGCCCGCCAGCCCGAGCACCAGATTCTCGACCATGAGTTGGCGAATCAGCCGCGCGCGGCCCGCGCCGATCGCGGTACGAATCCCGATCTCTCGGGCCCGTGTGGACGCGCGGGAGAGCAGAAGCACCGCCACGTTGGCGGCGGCGATCAGTGCGATGATTCCGACGACCGCGATGAGCATGCGCAAGATGTTGCTCAGGGTCTCGACTTGGATCGTCTGCACGAACTGCCGAGCGAGCACGATGCTGTCGTCTTCCCCTCGACCGCCGAACTCGAGGGCGTCGGACAAGGCGAGCAAGTTGCTTTGCGCCGCCTCGACCGTGATTCCAGGAGCGAGTCGGCCTACGACCTGGAGTCACGTGGAAGAGCGTCCTGGCATGCGCTCCCACCATGCGCGGTCGGAGGGATCGGCGAAGAGATCCCCGTGCATGGCGATCGGGAGCCACACGTCGGGCGGCGACTCCAGCGGGCTGATCCCGGCGAACGTCTCGGGCATGACGCCCAGGATGGTGTAAGGCCGGTCCGCGATCAACAGGGTCCGGCCCACGACGTCGGGATCCGATGCGAAGGCGCGATGCCAGAACGGGTGGCTGAGGACGAGCACGGCGTGCGTGCCCGGCGTAGCGTTCTCCTCAGGCAGAAATCCCCGGCTGATGAGCGCGCGCGTGCCGAGCACGTCGACATAGTTATCGGACACGAACCCCGGCGTCAGTTGATCGTATTCACCGGGGCTGAGGGAGTAGGGTGCGTCGATTCCCCCCTCGCTGTAGGCCGCCAATTCGAGAGACGTCGCGGCCCGTCGGTAGTACTCGAAGTCGGGATGCTCCATTGCGCGGTCGACCCGGTCGCCATGCGTGCCGTACATCTTCACCAGCCGGTGGGGCTCCATGACCTCGGCGGGGCGCACGAAGAAGAGCTGATTCACCAGCGTGAAGACCGTGGTGGGCGCCCCGATCCCGAGTCCCAGCACGAGAATCGCCGTGGCGGCGAATCCCGGTCCCGCGTGAGTATGCGGACGGCAAACCCAAAGTCCTGCAGAAAGTCCCGACCCATCGTCCCCGATTGCATACGTCCCATGTGCGAAGCCATCCCCCAGAACAGGAGCGCGGCCGCGTCACGCCACAAACGGCGGTTCGCGGCGTGAGCCCCCAGTCGCTCGCACCGCCAGGCGTGTGCCTCCTCCAGGTCACCGAGCACGTCCTCCGCTCGCTCGTCCGGGAGGAGCCAGCGCACCAGTCGGTAGAGCAGCAGAGGCATGCCGTGCGGGGGCTTCACGAACTGGCCACTCCGACCGAAGTCCAGAGGCGTTCCCGGATCTCACGGCTCATGCGCAGCGCCTCTTCGCCTTTGGGCGTCACCGCGTAGTGCCGCTTGGCACGGCCGCCGCGGGCAGCTGTAGGCTCGCCCAGCCAGGACTTGGTCATACCCTTCCGCTGCGTGCGGTCGAGCGCCGCGTAGATGGCGCCGAGCGTGACCTCACGCCCGCCCTGTTCGGCGAGTGCCCGCTGGACTCCCGCCCCGTGTGCCTCGGGTCCGAGTTGCCTTACGCAGAGCAGCGCGAGTTCTTCGAACTCGCCGAGTCGCTCTCCCTTCATCTTGCCACCTCCATCTCCCGGGCCTTGAACCGACCGATTTTTACTACAAACGTGCATGTAAGAGAAATCAGGCCAGGCCTCCAGGGGGAACGTGGCGGCTTCCGGGACGAACCGCGATCATCTGAACCTGCCTGGCCAAGGACCCTGGATTAGAGGTGTGAACGACCATGACGACGAGGACTCGCAGACCCGTGATGTATGCGCTTTTGATGGCAGCCGTGGCGGCTCCTCTCCAGGCGCAGGACCGGCCGTCCGTTCAACCGAAGGACTATGGACAGTGGGAGTCTCTCGGCACCGGGACGCTCTCACCGAACGGCGAGTGGCTGGCCGTCCCGATTACCCGTGTGAATCGAGAGAACGAGCTTCGCATCCACCAGACGAACTCCGACTCGGTGATCGTCGTGGCGTACGGTGCTCAGCCGACCTTCTCGGAAGACGGTCAGTGGGTGGCCTATTCGATCGGCAAGTCCGAGGAGGAGACCGAGCAGATCGAGGAGGACGGCGAGGACGTGCGGAACGATTTGGGCCTGGTGAATCTGGTCTCGGGCGAGCAGAGCAGCGTCGCACAGGTCCAGAGCTTCGCGTTCGGAGGCGGAGGGACGCACCTGGCGATGGCCCGTTATGCGAGCGCGGGCACGCGAGCCGTCGTCGTGCGGGGGCTGGCCACGGGTGACCGGGTCAGCTTCGGAAGCGTGGCGAGTTGGGCCTGGCAGGACGACGGCCCCCTCCTGGCCTTCATGGTCCATGGAGCCGATGGCGTGGGCAACGGCGTGCAGATCTACGACGCCTCGGCGGGTCGCGTGAGCAGTCTCGACTCGAGCGAGTCCGAGTACGCGCAGCTGACTTGGAGGGACGACTCGTCCGACCTGGCCGTCCTGCGCGAGTTCGAGGACGAGGGCCACGAGGAAGAGGGCCACGTACTGTTGGCCTGGCGTGACCTCGCGGGATCTGCGGCGAGTTTCGAGCTCGACCCATCGGGCCAGGAAGCCATCGGTGTCGACGAACGCATCGTCGCCTTTCGGTCGCTTCAGTGGGCCGAAGACGGCGGATCGATCTTCTTCGGCGTGAAAGAGTGGGAGTTGTCCGACGACGATGACGACTCGGAATCCGACGACGAAGACGACGATGCAGAGGCTGGGGACGAGGACGACGACGAAGAGGAAGGCGAGAACGCCGACGAGGACGGCCTCGGCCTCGACCCAGCCGAGATGGAAATCTGGCGATCCACCGATGAGCGCACGCTGCCCACTCAGAAACGCGACGAGCGGAATGACGAGCGGCGGAACGACTTGTTCGTCTGGCATCTCGATTCGGCGCGCACGTTGCGTCTGACGGACAAAACGCTCGACGGACCCCGCGTCGTTGCCGATGGCCGACTCGTGCTGGCCACCAACGATGACGCTTATGCGTTCGCTGGCATGTTCGGGCGGGGCCGGGTAGACCTCTACGCGATCGACCCGGACACCGGCGAGCGTCAGGTGGCCGCGCAGGGCATCGGCTTTCCCTACGGGGCGAGCAGTATGGGCCGATATGTGCACTACTATCGGAGTGGCCACTTCTACGCTTTCGATCTCGAGCGGGGATCGACGCTGGCGCTGTCGGCGGACGTGGGCATGAGGTTCGCGAACGAGGCGTATGATCACCCCGTGCCCGAGTTGCCCTCGTACGGCGTGAGCGGTTGGACGGACGGGGACGCTTCCCTTTTGGTCTACGACGAATTCGACTTGTGGGAGTTGCCGATCGACGGCACGCCGCGGCGTCTTACCGAGGGTCGCGACGAACAGATCGTGCACCGCATCGCGCGTCTGGATCCCGACGCGGATCCGGTGGACCTGGACCAAGACCTCTTTCTCACGCTGCGGGGGAAGTGGACGCTGCAGCACGGAGTCGCCCGGCTCAGCCAAGGCCGGGTCGAGCGCCTCGTCTACCAGGACGACAACGTCGCACGATTCGCCAAGGCTGAGAATGCCGACGTGTACGCCTACGTCGCCCAGGACTTCGATGACTCGCCGGACTACTTCGTGGGAGGGGGTTTCGACGGCACTCGCCAAGTGACCCACACGAACCCCTTCCAGCAGGACTACGCCTGGGGGCACACGGAACTGATCCAATACAGCAACCACAACGGCGTACCGCTGCACGGGGCGCTCTTCTATCCGGCGAATTACGATCCGTCTCAGACGTACCCGATGATCGTGTACATCTACGAGTTCCGATCACAGTCCGCGAAGCAGTACGCCGTCCCGAGTCACCGGAACTACTACAACCCAGCGGTTTGGACGGCGGAGGGTTACTTCGTGCTGCAGCCGGACATCCTGTTCGACTCCAGGGATCCTGGGGTTTCTTCGGCAAAGACGCTGGAGTTGGCCGTGGCCGCCGCGGTGGAGACCGGCATGGTCGATGCCGGTAAGGTCGGGCTCATCGGTCATTCCTGGGGTGGTTATCAAGCCCAGTTCGTACCGACGTTCACCGACGTGTTCGCCGCGTCGGTTTCCGGGGCCGGCATCAGCAACCTGGTGACGATGTATGGCTCGATCTTCTGGGTCGCTGGGGCGCCCGAGTCGGGGCACTTCGAGGTGGGTCAGGAGCGTATGGAAGTCCCGTACTACATCGACCCCGAGGCCTTCATGCGGAACTCAGCCGTGTTCAACATCGAATCGCTGAACACTCCGCTACTCATGGAAGTAGGCGATTCCGACCAGAACGTCGATTGGCGTCAGAGCATCGAGCTGTACAACGTCGCGCGACGCGCCGAGAAGCCGGTCACGATGCTCGTCTACTACGGCGAGGATCACGGCCTACGGCAAGAGGAGAACCAGGCCGACTACCAACGCCGCATTCTCGAATGGTTCGACCACTATTTGAGGGGTGGAGAGGCCGCCTCTTGGATCGACGAGGAGATGCCCTGGCTGGAGCAGAAGGAGACCGGCGGCGACGGGCGGTAGCTCTCGGAGAGAGCTCCACCCCACCCCTTGCTACCTCGCCAGCTGGAGCCTCGCGGTCAGCGTTTGTCCGCACTCCGTGATCGTCACCGGGCCACTCAACTCCGCTCCGCCCTCGACGATGACCAGGGTCCCGGTGACCGTGCCAGCCGTGGTGCATCCGCTGGCCGGGTTGTTGTCGTAGTTCATCTCGACCGTGAACTCGTTTCCGACCACCGTGCCCGTGACTCGTACCGCCATCGCGACGGGTTGTGTCACGGTGAAGTTGCCCTGAACGGCGCCCCCGTCTCCGATCTCGACTTCTAGGCTCCCCGAGAACGGAACGTTATTGACGGTGATCGAGCCGGTGTAGGCTCCGTCGACGTTGTAGGGGTAGCCCGAGTCTCCGGGACCTGGTGTGCCAGCGCATGCAGCGATCGCGGCGGATAGGGCGATGATCCCGAGTCGGCGCGCGTTCATTCCCACATCTCCTGTTGTCGATTGCATCCATCCATCCCGTCACGTGGTGCCCACGACAGCGGCAAAGGTTCCGCGCTTCTCTAGCGTCCCGCACCTCCGGGTCCGTTTCCACCCGCGCCGTCCGTGGTCGCACGGTAGAGAAAACCGCGATTCGGGTAGGGCGGAGGAGGCGGCACCGGACGAGGGTCGTCCGCGATCTTCTGTTGCAGATGTCGTATGGCTGCATCGAGCTGCGCGTCCTCCCCGTTGAAGGTCGCGTGTGGCAGATTGTCCACGACGATGTCAGGCACGAGTCCAATCTGTTCGATCAGCCACTCCCCCTCGGGACCGTAAACACCCGACTGAGGGGTGCGCGCCAGTCCCCCGTCACTCGCTCGGGTATTGTTCGAGAGCCAAATCTCTCCCCCCCAGCTCCGCATGCCGATCACCTCGCCGAGCCCGAGCCGGCGGAAGCCGTCGGCGAACGCCTCGCCGTCCGAGGCCGTCGTCTGATCCATCAGCACCACCATGTGGCCGCGGAAGGCGTATTGCATGTTCCAGGTCGGCTCTCCGGTGCGGCCCTTGAAGTACATCCACGCCTGACGCATCAGCTTCTCGAGGATGAAGCTGTCGATATTGCCGCCCCGGTTTTGCCGGACATCGATGATCAGACCCTGGCGGTTGAAGACAGGATAGAACTGCCGGTACCAGGCGGTCAGATCGCCCCCTCCCATGGCCTGGAGATGCACGTACCCGATGTCGCCTTCGCCCCGCTCTTCGACGTCCATGCGGCGCGTGTACTCCCAGTCCGAGTAGCGTAGCGCGCGCGCGCCCATCGTGGGCGTGACCATGACTTCTCGCGAAGTCCCGTTCGCAGCCGAACGCAGGCGAAGGCGAACCGGGTCGCCGCCCGGGTTACGGAGCAGCGCTCCGATATGCGGTTCAGAGAGCACGTCGATCCCGTTCACGGCCTGGATAAGGTCACCGGCCGACACGCCCAAGTCAGGGTCGGCGAGCGGCGACATCTCCTCGGGGTAGTCGGGATCCGACTGGTAGATGTATTCGATCAAGTCACCTTCGGACGTGCGCGCGATGCGGGCGCCCAACGACGCGACGGGCACGTTGTCGTCGCCGGTGCGCACGTCGCCCCCTCGAACCGAGGTGTGAAGCGCGGACAGCTCGCCCACCACGCGACCGATCACGTCCGAGAGCTCGTCTCGGGTGGTCACGCGATCGACGAGCGCCAAGTACTTGTCGCGCACGCCGTCCCACTCCACGCCATGCATGGCCGGATCGTAGAACCAGTCCCGTTCTTGGCGCCACAGGTCGATGAAAATCTCACGAAAGTCCTCCCGGACATCGATGGGGAACGCCCAGTCGGACAGGTCCACTCGGTGCTTGGCCAAGCCTCCGGCAGCTGCGGCACGCGCATCGATCACATAGAGGTTGTTCCCTTGCCCCAGGAGCATCTTCTTGCCGTTCGCGCTGAGTTCGTACGAGCCGACGTTTTCGGCGACCGTGACGAGCTCGGGCTCCTCACTCGTGATGGCGACTGCGGTCAAGCGACGACCGCCTCGTGATCCTGCGTCCCGGTCAAGGAAGAACAGGGCCCCGTCGTTCACGGTGAGTCCGGCGAAGTTGCCGGCGCGGATCGGGACTCTCTTCGTGCGGCGCGGCAGGCCGTCGAGCTCGATGTCGATGACCGTGTCGTGGTCCATCGCTTCGTCTTCGGCCTCGTCGCCATCGTCTGCTGTCAATTCGTCGTCGGCCTGGAACGGTGATCGCAGGCCGGGACGAAGCGACACATGGTAGATCTCCATCTGCCGATCGAAGTAGGGTTCAGGCTGTCTCGAGCCCCACGGGCTGCCCACCAGCGACTGGAGGTTTCGGTCGGAGAGGAAGTAGAGGAACTCCCCGTTCGGCCCCCACGCCGGAGACGTGCTGTTCACGCGGTCGCTGGTGACGCGCACGCTGGCTCCGCTGTCTACGCTGTACAGCACGATCTGCACGAACGTGTTCGCCGCCGCCTTTCCGAACGCCAACCACCTGGAGTCGGGTGACCAGGACCGGCTCCCGCCGAAGCCCTCTCTGTCTTCGGACACCAGCGTCTGTGCTCCGCTCTGCAAATCCAGGATCCACAGGTCTGCGTTGTTGTCGTCGTATGCGAGCCACCTCCCGTCGGGAGACACGAGGCCTGAGCGGCGCTGAATGGTGCCGTCGCCCGTGATGCTCCGACCCTCGCCGGTGCCGTTCGCCTGGAGCGTCACCCACTCCATCTCGCCGCTCTCGTCGGACAGGCCGACCAGTGTTTCTCCATTCGGGAGGAAGACGACGTCCCGATACCGGGCGCCATCGTTGTTCGATGCGCGCACGATCCGCCCGGCCCCCACCGGAGCCACGAACACACGCCCACGGGCCGTGAGCACGAGCCGCTCGCCTTCCGCATCGAGGTGTGCGGACGAGAGATACTGCATCGGGTCGTCGACCCACTTCTCACGCAGCTGATCGAAGTCCGACGCGAGCGTGATCGGCACGGGGTGCTCGTCACCGCTGGCGATGTCGTACAGCCTCAGGTCCGCGGCGAGCTCGTAAACGATGCGGCCGCCCTCGAGCGCGGGGTTCCTTACGTCCCACCCTGAGTGGCGGGTATGCTGGCGCACGTCGCCGCCGTCGCTCGTCATCGACCAGAGGTTCATGGTGCCATCGCGATCGCTCACGAAGTACACGCGTCCCTGCCAATACATCGGCGAGTGACTCTCTCCCTCGTAGTCGCCGGTGAGCTCGACCGCCTCGGAGGCCCCCTGCTCGAACTTCCAGACGTCGCGAGCCGTCCCGCCGGTGTAGCGCTTCGTGACGTTGCCGTGGAAGGCGGGTCGCACGAAGAAGAGGGTCCTGCCTGAGTCGTCGTACGCGCCCTCGGACGCCGTCTCGAGCGGGATGCGCTCGCGGGCCTGGGTCGGAAGGTCGAGCGCGACGAGCTGCCACTGCGGTAGCGTCGAGTAGTGGCGCGTCGCGTAAACGACCCGTCCGTCGGGCGTCCAGGTCGTCGCCCTCGAGGGGTCGGACTCGTAGGTGCGTCGGACCGGCAGGCCGCCCTCGATCGGCATCGTATACAGCTCCGTCGGGCCCTCGTATCGAGCCGTAAAAGCGATCGTGCTCCCGTCGGGAGAAATCACCGGGTCCGTCTCTTCCGCCGCATGCGTGGTCAGCCGGTGGGCGACTCCACCTTCGGTAGAAACACGCCAGAGGTCACCCTCGGCCGCGAATACGATCAGGTCGCCGTGGAGAGCCGGATAGCGATAGAAGCCCAAGGTGCCGCCCTGAGCGGCCGGGATTTGGCCCATGGCGGGGAAGGGCAGGAGCGTAAGCGCGATCGCCAGCAGCAGGGTGCGGACCTTCATGACGAGCCTCCAAGCAGGATCAACCTCGAGCGTCCGAGAGATCGTACCAGGCACATGGAGCGCAGGATAGAACCGTGCATGCTGGACCGGCGAACAGGGCCGACGCCAGGCGGATGCCTCTTACGGGTCTGTTCGCTCCGCGATGAGGTCCGGTGATTCACCTGTCGCGATCCGCTTCTGTGCTCGCCGATTGGCCAGCTTCATGAGTTGGAGGATGCCGAAGCCCAGAGGCAAGGTGACCAACGGCCCGAGGACCCATACCAGACCCTCGGCCATGAGAAGGCCTACGCCCGCAGTGCCCGCGAGAATGAGGGACAACGCCCCTACCTCCCAGGGCAAGTGCTTCTTCATCTTGCTAGCGCAGGCAGAGCAGATCATCAGCCCACCCACCAGAAAGCGGGCTTCGGGACCAGAACTCAACGCCTGCACGCAAGTACCACACCGACCCTTTCGGTTCCGGCGACCCGAGCGCCACCATTCCGCGGTCCACAATACGGCGAGGCTTGGCGGGGCCGCGCTGAGCGCGACGAGCAGCTCGAACATGGGTGGCTCCCTGTTAGAACGATCGAACGAACGCGCGTGGCTCGGAGCTGACCTCGGGTCGTTGTCCCTACCAGACTCCCGGCACGAGCCTATAGCGCACCTGGGCCGCGTACTCGGCGTAGCCTGGGAGTTTTTCGTGAAGCGTGCGATCCTCGAGGGCCGTCCGGACCACGCACCACATGGCGGTGAGTCCTGCCGGAAACAAGGCGTCGGGCGACGTCAACACGAGGGGTACGGAAAGCACCCACGCAACCAGCCCCACGTAGCCCGGGTGGCGCACGATGCGATAGGCTCCGGTCTCGATCACGTGGTGGCCGCGCTCGTGTTGGATACGGACTGTTTTCTCGAAGAACGGGTTTTCCCCCATCGCCCAGAGAAAGACACATCCACCCAGCAGGAACAGGACGACGCCGACGGTCCGGGCCCATGGAGGGAGCAATGCACCGCCCGCGCCGAGATCGTTGCCGGCGACCACCAGAATCGCGATGAAGGCTGGCACGAACACGATGAACCACACCCAGTCCCACGTCTCGGTCCCCTTTTTCAACCCCATGCGGTGGACAAAGATTTGGGGATTCACCCGCCCGACATACGCGAGTTGGGCGAGTGCAAACAATGCCATGAGACTCCAGAAGTCTCGCCACACCGAGCCCTCGGCCATGTGGTTCCCCGTTTGTGACCATCGATGACTACCCGTCATCAAGAATCAACCCCTACCTCCCGAAGCGGTACCCTAGCCCCACGCCGACCGCGAACGGATGCATTGGCGAATTGATGTCGTGCCCGTTCTCAGGACCCTCGGGGTCGTTGATGATGTCCGCCGGCATGAAGCCGAGCGTCAACCGGGTGTGGCCGCTAAGGAAAAAGCCGCTGCCGCCGAGAGGCACTTGGACACCGACTCCGAGACCGCCTCCGAAGCTGTCGAGCACGTCGAGGTTGAACGGCGTCGGATTGATCGTGGAGAGATCGGCCGGCAGTTGCTGTTCCGATACCAGCTCGAGACGGTCGTTGTAGCGAAGGAACGCGAGATGCACGTCGACGTTCAGCCTCGGGGCGCCTGGTGCGCCCCAGATGCGTTTTACTCCGCCCGTGATCATGCCGAGCGAGAGTTCGTCGGTCGTCTCCACGCCGAGGCCGTTGGTGAAGGTTTAGGTGTGTGTGTAGCTGGACCCGAGCCGCGTGGCCGTGAACGTCAGGTTGTAGCGATCGTTCAGCGCGAAGGAAACGTCCAGAAACGGCGCCACTCCACTCTCCGCATCCGTGGTGACCACTTTACGGTCACCGCGTACGAGGCGTCTTTCGCCATTCAGTTCAAGCCAACCGGTGCCCATGGTGATGGACCAGGAGCGTCCCGGGGTGGTGGCGGTCTGGCCGGCGACGTCCGTCGCTGCCACGGCCAGAGCGGCCATCGCGGCTACCGCGATGGTTCTCGTCATCGTCATCATCATCGTCTTCCCACGCCACAATGTATCCAAGATGGATAATTATATATCCAACGTGGATATGGGGGGAAGGCTACCCTTCGCCGATCGAACTCAGATACTCCCGGTCCCAGGCAGCGATCATGCTCTCCAACTCGGAGTAGGGCCCGGGCGTATAGGCCCGAGACGAGATCCCCTTCTGCGATAGGGCGCTCACGCCCCAGTCCTGTTCGTTGGTCATGCTCCAGAACTCAATTGCGCCGCTCGGGTCGAAGCCTGGCGTCGCGATCGCGTCCGGGTGGAAGAGCCAATCGCAGATCACCCTCGATCGGTCTGTCGCCAGGCGCTCGATGCGGTGTATGAGCACGTAATCGGGGTGCAGACTCAAGAGCATGTTCGGGTACACCGTGAAGTACTGAACGCAGCTCAGCGCCTCACCACTCAGGTCCCCCAGCGGCGGCGCGGACCTCTGGCCGCTCATCGACATGCTGCCGCCGTCGATCGACATGCGCATGGGGCCACCGAGAAACGGGCCCTCCTCCAGGTCGTTCGAGGAGTTCCTGAACGGCGTGAGTTTGTTCAGGACCGGGTGGAGGCTCGGACAGTGATAGCATTCCGAATAGTTCTGGAAGATCAGCTTCCAATTGGCGGGTACGTCGTAGCTGATGCTGTGGGCGATCTCCAGCTCGTCCATCGTCCACGAGCCGAACTTGTCGATGAGGGGCGCAAACGCCTGCTCGAACGGCTGGGGCTCCTCGGCCAGGTTGATGAAGACGCAGCCCTCCCAGATTGCTACCGGTACGGATTTGAGCGGATAGTCTGCCGCACAGAACGATTCGACGTCGTCCATGAACGGTGCCCCGATGAGCGTGCCATCCAGCGAGTACGTCCAGGCGTGGTAGAGGCATTGGATGGTCTTCGGGAGCTGGCCCTTGGGCTCGGCGAGCAACCGCGTGCCACGGTGTCGGCACACGTTGTGGTGCGCCCTGATCTCGCCGTCCGAGTCTCTGAGCACGATGACGCTTTCCGACTCGATCTCGAACAGGAAGTAGCTGCCGGAGCCGGCAAGGGAGGTGGTGCGCCCGACATAGAGCCACCGCTGAAAAAAGACGTTCTGGGTCTCGGCCTCGTAGACGTCCTGGCCCGTGTAGTACCTCTGGGCGAGGGTTTTGGCGTCCTGGGCGGTTCGAGACGACATGGCGTGGGACCTAGGCGGATGTAGGGCGTGAAAGCGCGGACAAAGCTAAAAGCGCCTAGTGGCGATTCGCCACTCCCATGACATGGGCGCTGACGCCGAGCATCGAGGGGACCGATTCACTCAAGCGAATGGCGCGCAGCAACTTCTCGGGAGCCGACATTCGGCGCTCGAGGTCTCCGAGTAGCCGCGCAAAGCCCTCGACCGCGATCGCCGTTCCATCCGAGAACGCGCCGTCCGCGAACTCCTCGAGCAGCTCGGAGGGCTGGTGGAAGTACGCGAAGAATGCGCCCTCGGGAACCTCCGCTTCGGCTCCGAGACTACGGCCGCTAGTGAGCGACGCTTCCAGGCGCTCCCATTCCTCCGGCGCCCCCCACTTTTCCTTGAGCGCCGTGTCGAGAAGCCACGAGTGCCGCGTCATGACCTCCGCTACGAGCACGCCGCCGAGCCGCAGCACACGATAGGCTTCTCGCAGTGCGGCAACGCGATCGCTACGGTCGACGAGGTGGTAGAGCGGGCCGAGCATCACGACCGCATCGACCGAGTCGTCGTCCGCCGCGAGCTCGAGCGCATCGCCCACTCGGCCGTGAAAGGGGCGTCTGCCTGGGCCGCTGCCCGAGCCCTGGCTGACTCGATGTGGCGCGAGACCGGGTCGGTCAGATGCACGGTGTGGCCAAGCGTCGCCAGGTGCGCCGCGTGCGCGCCAGGGCCGCCGCCTACGTCGAGCACGCGGCCCGGCGAGGGGATTACGCGTTCGAGGATTTCCCAGGTGCGAAGGCGAACCAGATCACCGATGCCCGGACGCCACAACCGGGCACCCTCGTCCGTGACCTCGTACCCCCAGCGAACCGGATTATCCGGTTCCATATAAATGTCCAGTCAGCATTTGGAGGATTGTAGTCGGGAGTGTAGACTCCGCGCCATGTTGAGAACTACCCCCTTTCACTCTCGCATCGCACCCCTGAACCTGGCGCAGAATTGGCGCCGTTGGTCGGGGTATCTGGCGGCGAGTGCATACGAGCTCCACCACGACCGCGAGTACTGGGCGATCCGTAATTCGGCCGCCCTGATCGACGTCTCACCTCTTTACAAGTACACCATAGAGGGGCCGGACGCCGAGCGACTCCTGGACCGTGTCGTGACCCGTGACGTCACCAAGTGCAAGCTGCACCAAGTGTTCTATACGCCTTGGTGCGACGACGACGGAAAGGTGATGGATGACGGAACACTGACGCGCCTCACTCCCGACTCGTTCCGGCTCACATCCGCCGAGCCGAACCTTCGTTGGCTACAGGACAATGCGCTCGGCATGGACGTGTCCATTCGGGACATCTCGGACGACCTGGCCGCGCTCGCGCTCCAGGGTCCGAACGCGCGTCGCATTCTTCACGACGCCGCGAAGGGAGCGGCGGACGATCTGCGATTCTTCCGCCTCGCGAAAGGCGAGATCGCGGGCGTGCCCGTCGAGATTACCCGTACCGGTTACACCGGTGACCTCGGCTACGAGATCTGGACCGAGCCCGCCAACGCGGAGGCATTGTGGGACGGGCTGATGGAGTCTGGTGAGTCCCACCGCATTCTCCCCGCCGGCATGCTCGCACTCGACGTCGCCCGAGTCGAAGCTGGCTTGGTGCTGATCGGTGTCGACTACGTGCCCGCGCACCAGGCCGTCATCGAGGGCCGCAAGTCGTCTCCCTACGAACTGGGACTCGGGTGGACGGTCAAGCTCGACGGCGCATGGTTCGTTGGACGCGACGCGCTTCGCGCCGAGAAGGAGCGTGGGCCCGAATGGGAGTTCAGAGGGCTCGACGTCAGCTGGGACTCTCTCGAGGCGCTTTACGGAAAAGTCGGCCTGCCCCCGCAGCTTCCCTCCGAGGGGTGGCGGACCAGCGTACCGGTATACAGCGGAGATACCCAGGTCGGGTACGCGACGAGCGGCTGCTGGTCGCCGCTGCTCAAGAAGTACATCGCGCTGGCGCACATTCAGTCCCGGTACGCCAAGATCGGGACCGACCTGCGCATGGAGGTCACCGTCGAGCACTACAGGAAGAAGGCCGTGGCCCGCGTGGTGGATACGCAGTTCTTCAACCCCGAGCGTAAGCGGAACAACCCCGAGCCATCCGCCGCGTCAAAAGGCGCCGCAGTAAAAGCGGAGGCGTCCGCATGAGCGCGAGCCGGTACGACGCGATCATCGTCGGCGGTGGCCATAACGGACTCGTCACGGCGGCCTACCTCGCGATGGCGGGCAAGAAGGTCCTCGTGCTGGAGAAGCGGCACGTGCTCGGGGGTGCTGCGGTCACGGAGGAGATCAATCCGGGCTTCAAGTACTCGGTGTGCTCCTATGTCGTGAGTCTGCTGCGGCCCGAGATCATCCGTGACCTCGAGTTGCCGAAGCACGGGTTACAGATCTTGCCGCTCGAGAGCACCTTCACGCCGCTCCCCAATGGGGATTATCTCGCGCGTTGGGGGGACCACGATCAGACCCGGCGAGAGATCTACCGCCACTCGCCGCGTGACGCCGACGCGTACGACGATTTCGGTAAGCTGATGTATCAGCTCGCGGTGGCAGTGAAGCCGATCCTCGCGATGGTACCGCCCGATCCGACCTCGATGAGTCCGAAAGATCTCATGGGCTTCCTCAGGCTCGGCAAACATTTCCGAGGCCTGGGCCACGAGCAGTTCCATGCGCTGCACAAGCTCATGACCATGAGCTCGGCGGACTACCTGGACGAGTGGTTCGAGACCGAGGCGCTGAAAGCGACCATGTCGTCGAGCGGCATCATCGGCACCTTCCTCGGGCCGCGATCACCCGGTACGGCGTACGTGCTCTTGCACCACTACATGGGTGAGATCGACGGGGCCATGCGCGCCTGGGGGTTCGCCAAGGGTGGCACCGGTTCCGTGAGCGAGTCGATCGCCAGCGCGGCCCGTGGGCACGGTGCCGAGATCATGACCGAGGCGGGCGTCGCCGAAGTCACCGTCAAGAACGGCAGGACGACGGGTGTCGTGCTGGACGATGGAAGGGAGTATTCGAGCTCGGTCGTGGTCTCCGGCCTCGACCCGAAGCGCACGTTCCTGGACCTCGTGGACGCGAAGGAACTACCCGACGACTTCGTTCAAGACATTGAGCGGTTCAAGATTCGCGGCTCCTCTGGCAAGGTTAACCTCTCGCTCAGCGAGCTGCCGAACTTCACGGCCAAGCCGGGCGTGGGCCCACTGCACAAGGGGGCCGTGTCGATTAGCCCGAGCATCGACTATCTGGAGCGGGCCTACGACGAGGCCAAGTACGGTGACTTCTCGAGCCGGCCCTACATGGACATCATCATGCCTTCCATGATCGATGCTGGAATGGCGCCTCCAGGTAAGCACGTCATGTCGATCTTCGTCCAGTATGCGCCGTCGGATCTGCGCGGCGGCTGGAACGAGACCAAGCGTGAGGCGTTCGGAGACGCGGTCGTCGATACGCTCGCGCAGTACGCGCCCAACCTCCCGGACGCCATACTGCACCGCCAGGTGCTGACGCCCTGGGACATCGACCGCGACATGGGGCTCACCGACGGCAACATCTTCCACGGCGAGCTCTCGCTGCACCAGCTCTTCTGTATGCGACCCACGGTCGGGTACGCCGACTATACCACTCCGCTGCGCGGCTACTACCAGGCCGGCTCGGGGACCCATCCCGGCGGAGGTGTCACCGGGGCTTCCGGACGGCTGGCCGCGCTCGAGATCCTGAAAGGAGTACTCCGGTGAGCGCCTCCTACGATACCATCGTCATCGGGGCAGGGCACAACGGACTCGTCACGGCCGCGTACTTGGCCAAGGCCGGTCACAAGGTGCTCGTGCTCGAACAGCGCGAGGTGGTCGGGGGCGCCGCCGCGACCGAAGAGGTATTCCCGGGCTTCAAGGTCGATACGGGCGCGCACCGGATCGGCGGACTCAGTGGCACCGTGGTGAAAGACCTTGCGTTGGCTGGCCACGGGCTCGAGCTGCTCGACGCCGAAGCGACCGCTTTCCTTCCGGTGATCGAGGGCACGCCGCTCACGCTCTGGCGCGACCGACGCAAGACCGCCGACGCAATCCGCGAGATTTCGCCTGCGGATGCGGATGCGTGGGTCCCGTTCACCGAGTTGGTGGGGAAGGCCGCGAGCTTCCTGGAAGCGGCCTGGACCTCGACGCCCCCAGATGTCACCGGGAACGACCTCGGGGACCTGATGGCTACGGCCAAGCTGGGGATGAAGCTGCGCCGGTTCGGCAAGCGCGACATGGTCGAGATCATGCGCATTCTGCCGATGTCCGTGTACGAGTTGCTCGGAGACTGGTTCAAGAGCGATTTGGTGAAGGGAGCCATCGCAGGGTCGGCCGTGAGCGGACTCTGTCAGGGGCCGATGGGCGCGGGAACCGTGTACACGCTTCTGCATCATCACGTGGGGGCGGGTTCCGGCGTCATCCGTCCGACACGGCGCGTGCGTGGCGGAATCGGGCGTCTGAGTGATGCGCTCGCTGCGGCCTGCAAGGCGGCCGGAGTAGAGGTCCGGACCGGCGCCCCGGTCGAGCGCATCATGGTCGAAGGGCGGACCGCCGTGGGCGTAGTCGTCGACGGCGCCGAGGTTCGCGCCCAGCGGGTCGTCTCGAGCGCCGACCCGCGCCGCACGTTCTTCGAGTTGATGGAGCCCACCGAGATGGCCCCGGAGTTCGCGCGTAAGGTGGGCAACATCCGCTACCGCGGTGTGTGCGCGAAGGTGCACCTCGCGCTGAGCGGGATACCGGACTTCACGTGCCAGCCAGGCGCGCGGGACCACCTCACGGGTGTGATTTCCATCAGCCCCAGCCTGGAGTACATCGAGCGGGCCTTCGATGCGGCCAAGTACGGCCGCGTCTCGGAGCGTCCGTATTTAGAGGTCTCGGTTCCCTCGCTGGCAGATCCCAGCGTGGCGCCGAACGGGAAGCACCTCATGTCCATCGTCTTTCAGTACGCGCCTTATGCGCTGCAGGACGGCGAGTGGGACGACGCGGCTCGGACCAAACTGGGTGACGTGGCCATCGAGACGCTCGCCGAGTACGCGCCCAACGTGGCCTCGCTGGTCGAGGCGCGGCACGTGCTGACGCCCTTGGATCTCGAACGCGAATACGGACTGGCAGAGGGCAACGTCTACCACGGTGAGATGACGCTCGACCAGTTGCTCTTCATGCGGCCCGTGCCGGGTGCGTCCCGGTATCGGGCGCCGACCGCCGGGGTGTACTTGTGTGGGGCAGGGACACACCCGGGTGGTGGAGTCACCGGCGTGCCGGGGTTCAACGCGGCCCGGGAGATTCTGAAGGACTGAGCGGCGCCAGGGCGGGATCGGACCAAGCCTACACTTCCTGCTCGAACAGCTCCGTGCTCAAGTAGCGACTCGCCGAATCCGGCGAGATGCACGCGACACGGTGCCCAGGCCCCAACTCGCGGGCGATCTTCAGCGCCGCCCAGACGATGGCGCCGCTGCTCATCCCCACGAACAGCCCTTCTTCGCGCGCCAGGCGGCGGGCCAGAGGAAACGCGTCTTCCTCGAGCGCCTTCTCGACTCGATCGATCACCGACCGGTCGAGGTTGTCCGGAATGAATCCAGGCCCCATGCCCTGAAACTTGTGCGGACCGCGGGGTTCGCCTGAGATGACCGCACTTCCCGCGGGTTCGACAGCGACGATCGTCACGTCGTCGAGGCGTTCCTTCAGAAATCTGCCGACACCGGAGATGGTGCCGCCCGTACCGCTGCCGTATACGAAGGCATCGATTCTGCCACCCAGACCCTTCCAGAGCTCGGGCGCCGTCGTCTCGTAGTGACTCCTCGGATTCGCTGGGTTCGAAAACTGGTTCGGCAAGAACGCTCCTGTCTCGTCCCGGATCCGCTCGGCCTCCTCGATCGCGGCGATCATGCGTAGCTCTGGATCGGTGAGCACGAGCTCCGCACCGTAGGCGCTCAGCGTGCGCTTGCGCTCTATGCTCATCGAGGAGGGAAGGCACAGGAGCAAGCGGTATCCGCGAGCCGCCGCGACCTGGGCCAAGCCGATGCCGGTGTTGCCGGATGTGGGTTCGACGATCGTGTCGCCCGGGGAGATGAGTCCTCTCGCCTCTGCATCCAGGATCATGGCGAGCGCCGGTCGATCCTTGATCGAGCTGCCGGGGTTCATGCCCTCCAGCTTGACCCAAACCTCGGCCGAGTCGGGCTCGACCACCCGCTCCAACCGAACCACCGGCGTGCCCCCAATCAATGCATCGATCACGGCGTCGCCCCCTCGAGAGTCACGTCACGAGTTCAACGCTCCGATCATCGCGAAATCAGCGGCGCCTGGAAAGAAGCCTAGGATATGTCCCTGGGCACCGGCTCGCGCTTCTGACGCACATAGAGGGTCTTGAGTACGGTGGCTACTACCTCGTCCTGCTCGTCCAGCACCTCCAGCTTCCACTGCGGGAGGTGCTTCTCTCCCGTCGCCGTCGCCGCACGAATCTGCTCGACCTCATCGTCCGTCACACGGATCGTGGCGTGAACCGTGTCGACGCCAGGTCGCCGGAAGTCGATGGTCGCCTCCTTGTCCCACACCACGTATTCGGGTCCCAGTCGCTGCATCAGGAGGATCATCAGGTGCGGATCGACCATGGCGTAGAGGCTGCCCCCGAAATGTGTGCCGACCAAGTTCAGGTTGGCCTGGGTGAGCGGCATCTCCACACGGATCTCGCTGGCGTCTTCGGCGATGTGCGTCATGACGACGCCCGCGCCGGCGTAGGGCCCGTACGCATTGAGGCGTGCCCGGAGGGCCTCGGGGTTCCAGGGGTGGTCAGGCATGGTGGCTCAGGAAGCGAGATGAAGGCGGCCATAGGATTCCCCAACATATTGCTTGCGCACACTCCTAGACGCATCGGATGTTGGCGGGGCTCGATCCCTTTGCCGAGGCCCGTCCCATGTCGTTTGCCGCCACCCGACTCGCAACGTCGCTAACCCTGGCGCTCGTGGTCTGCCCCAGCGCTGCCTGGGCGCAGGCCCCCGCGCAGCGCGACGGCGGTTACTTCGCCGCAGCTCAGGCCGACCGGGGCCGGGACATCTACGTCGAGCAATGCGCGTCCTGTCATGGACGAGCTCTCGACGACGGCACGGCGCCTCCGCTCACCGGAGATCAGTTCGTCCTGTCGTGGGGCCGGACCGGTCGCACGCTGGACGACCTCTTCTACATCACGCGGACCACCATGCCGGAGGGCGAGGGCGGCACGCTCTCGGACGAGGCGTATCTCGACGTGCTCGCGTACATGCTGCAACGCAACGGTTATCCCGCGGGGGACCGGGCGCTCACCGCGGATGCGGCGGACCTCACTGCTGTCAGGATCGAAAGGCGCGAGGAGGGAAGCTCCGCGGTGCGAACCGCGGTGGCCTTCATTCGAGGAGATCGCGGCCTGCTACCCCGCGGGACCGGGCCGACCCAGGAGGAGCTGAGTTCCGCACACGAAAACAGTCGTGACTGGCTCTACCACACGCATGATTACTCGGGTCAGCGGTACTCGGAGCTCACCGAGATCAACACGGACAACGTCGCGGCCCTGTCGTCTGCGTGCGTCTTCCAAATGGGTGAGGCCGGTCCGTTCCAGTCCGGGCCCATCGTGTACGACGGCGTGATGTACGTGACGAGCCTCCATGCTACGGTGGCCCTGGACGCCGCCACCTGTCGCACGCTGTGGCGGCACGAGTGGGAACAGAAGGGCCTCTGGATTCCGATCAACAACCGGGGCGTCGCAATCAAAGACGGTCGTGTCGTGCGTGCGACGTCCGACGGCTACTTGCTCGCGCTCGACGCCGCGGACGGTGAACTCCTCTGGGCAAGGCGGATCGGTACGACCATGCAAGGAGAGACCTTCACGATGCCTCCGCTGATCTACGACGATCTCATCGTCGTCGGGCCCGCGTTGAGCGAGTTCGCGATCGAAGGGTGGATCGCGGCGTTCAGCTTGGAGACTGGGGAGAAGGTCTGGCACTTCAACACGGTGCCGGGGGCCAAGGACGGCACGCTCACCTGGCCGAATCCCCAGAACATCGTGCTCGGAGGAGGAGCGGTTTGGACGCCCCTGTCCTTCGTGCCCGAGACCGAAGAGCTCTACGTGGCCGTCACGAATCCTGCTCCGGATCTCCCGGCGGATCTCAGGCCGGGTCTGAACCTCTATACCAACTCGATCGTGGCGCTCGACATTCGTACCGGCGAGCCTCGTTGGTACGACCAGCTGGTGCCCAACGACTTCCACGACTGGGACCTTACACAGGTGAGCCCCCTCTTCCGGACCACCGTCGACGGCCGGGAGCGAAACTTGATCGCGACCACGGGAAAGGACGGCCTCCTTCACGTCCTGGATCGAGATTCGCACGAGCGCTTGTACGAGACGACGATCTCGAAGAGGGAGAACGTCGACGTGCCGCTCACCAAGGAGGGTGTCCGCGCATGCCCCGGGGTGAATGGCGGCGTGCTCTGGAATGGACCGGCGTACAACCCGGGGAGCAATCAGCTGTACGTCGGCGCCGTCGAATGGTGCACTACATTCGGGCTCAGCGACGAAGTGCGCTACGTGCCCGGGCAGCTCTACATGGGGGGCACTTTGAGACCGGATGCCGAATACGCCGGTACCGTCACCGCGGTGGACGCGTCGGACGGCTCGATCCGATGGAGCTATCGGTCCGAACGGCCCGTGCTCGGCGCCCTCACCACAACCGCTGGTAACTTGCTGTTCATGGGTGAACTGACCGGCGACCTCGTTGCTTTCAACGCCGAGAACGGTGACGAACTCTACCGGTTCTTCACAGGTGGCCCCATCGGCGGCGGTGTCGTGACGTACACCGTGGACGGCAAGCAGTACGTCGCGGTCGTGTCGGGTGATCCGTCCACGCTCAACTGGCGCCTAGAGGACGCAGGAGCCCCGACCGTCGTGATTCTCGCGCTACCGTCCCGATGAGCGGACGGACCCCCGACCGGAGTCTCTCGATGACACCCGTACGCCGTCTGCTTTTCATCACGATCCTCGTGTCGCCCCTCCCGCTGGCCTCACAGACCACGGCCACCGAACTCGCGGCTGCGCGTGACATCGTGCAAGAGATCGACGCCCTACAGTCGAGATTGCAGCCCGAGCGCGTGGCCGGCGAGTTGGTGGGCCGATCCGACGACGCCCGAGACTCGATCGTCCGCCGCACGAGCCAGCTTTGGGCTTCGGAGATGGAGGCGCTGAGCGACTTCATCGGCCATAATCCGGAGGTGGGCTGGGAGGAATTCCTGGCGGTCGACACGCTCACGGCGGTACTCAGAGGGCGGGGTTGGGATGTCGAGACAGGTGTCGCCGGCCTGGAAACGGCGTTCGTCGCGACCTGGACGTCGCCCGCGGGGGCGGGAGATTTGATGCTGGGCCTCATCGGGGAGTACGACGCGCTGCGCGACGCCGACGGTGCGTTCCACGGCGACCAGCACAACGCGCAAACCCCGATCGTCTTCGCCTCCGCGTTCGCGATCGCCGAGCACATGGCGAGCAGCGGGACCGCTGGGCGCATTCGCATCTACGGCACGCCCGCCGAAGAGGTGGGGCCGCCTGCGAAGGTCATCATGCACGACGCCGGCGTCTTCGACGGCGCCGACATCCTGATCCGCAGTCACGGCGTCACGCAGACCTCTCGCGCCCGGGTCGGTTTCGGGAGCTGCTGCCTCAACATCAACGAGGTGAAATACACGTTCCTAGGCAAGCCGTCGCACCAAATGTCGTCGTGGCACGGACGGAACGCGCTCGAGGCCGCGGTACACTTCTACACCTTTGTCGACGGCCTGCGCTCGACGTTTCGCCCTGAGGCCTCCATACAGGGCGTGATTCCCGAGGGTGGCGTGGCCCCGAACGTCGTGCCCCAGCGAGCGGTCGTGGACTACTACATCCGGTATCCGGATCCCGTCTATCTCGAGCACATCAGCAGCATGATGGACGATGCGGCGCGCGGCGCCGCGTTGGCCACGGGCACCAAGGTCGAGATCGACCGGTATGGCGAGTACCGGGACGGCATCTCCTTGGGCACGCTCCAGGAACTCTCCTTCGCATATGCGCAAAGCTTCGACGCGGGCAACGTCAGTCCCGAGCCGAGTCGCCCGTCGGGCTACGAGGAAACCGGGGTCGTTACTAAGGACATACCGGGCATTGGCATCAGCGTCTTCAGCTCACGCGAGGCCAACCATACCCGCGGTATGCTCGAAGACACCTTCAGCGAGATCGGACACACCGGTTTCCGCATCAGCGCACAAACCATGTCGTCCATTCTGTACGATTTTCTAACGCGACCGGAGCTGCGCGAGGCCGTGCGCGAGGAGCACGCCACGTTGGCGGGGCTGCTGGATCAGTATCATGCGGCTCTGCGTAGGGCGTATGCGGGCGAGGTGGGTGGGCCGATTTCGCAGCGCTGAAATCCCGACGCCTCCGCTACTCGAGAGCCGGGAGCAGTGCCAGGCCGGACTGCCCAACAGGGAAACGCCAGAGCGTTCCGCGCCGCGACTCGGTGACGTACAGGTCGGTCCCGCCGAAACAGCAGTTGGTCACCATGCCGTCGCCACACATGAGGCGGTCGACGATCTCGCCGTCTTCGACCACCGTCACGCAGTGGGCGTAGGTGGACGCCACGTAGAGTCGCCCGTCCGCCCCCACGCACATGCCGTCCGGGTAGTGGCGCTCTGGAAGCTCGATCACGACCTGTGGTGTTCCGTCCTCCAGCTTCATGACGCGGTGGCTGAAGGATTCCGTCCAGTGCAGTGTGCCATCGGACGTGAACGCGATGCCATTCGGGAACACCGGCCCCAGCTCCATCACGAGTTCTCCCCTGGCGGCCGCGACGTCCCAGACGAAGATCCGCCCGGGGTCCTGGTTGGCGTCGGGGTCAGGGGCGCCTCTCGGATCCGTGAAGTAGAGACGTCGGTCCGGCCCGAACGCGAGATCGTTGGGAGCGCCGAGCGCGTGGCCCGCCACCTCGTTCGTGACCGTCTCGACCTCGCCGCCCAAGGTCACGCGTTGCACGGCGGGCGTGGCCCGAGCCTCGCTCCACGAGCCTCCGTTCTGAGTCACATAAAGTGCGCCGTCGCTCCCCAGCGCCGCACCGTTCGGCCCGCCGCCCGTCTCCGCGATCAGGTCTACACCCCTGTCGGCGGTCCAGCGCGACACCCGCCCCGTGTGGATCTCGACGAAGAAGAGCTCCCCGTCCAACCAAACGGGGCCTTCGGGGAACGAAAGCCCCGTCGCGATGACCTCTCCGTCCATGCGTGAATCTCCTGGGTTGCGACTACGCGCCCTCAGTTGGTGCGTCCGACTGGCCACCCTCGGGAATCGGAGCCAGTATGCGGCTCGAGGGCGCTTAGCATCAAGTCCACGGAAACCTGAAAAGCCGAAGCCGACGCGAGGAGGAAACCATCCCCAGCTTCTACACGTCTAAGAGGGGACGGCACTCGACTCCAATGGCCGGGTGCACTGGCCCGGCTCCACGGGAAAATCAGAATGGATGAGCGCAAGGAAAAGGCATCGCGGGCGATTCATACGGCCAGCGTGTTGGCCGGGGCCGTCGGCTTCATGACGCCCATCCCCGGCTCTGACTCCTTGCTCATCGCGCCGATCCAGGCAGGGCTCGTGATAAGGCTGGGCATGGTCTACGGCGTCCGGCCCGCGAAAGCAGCGCTGAAGTCGGCGGGATACGCCGCCCTGGGCGGGGTCGTCGGCAAGGGGTCGGCGCGATTGGTCGCGTCGTTCGTGCCGGGCTTCGGGTCCGTCGTGCGCGCAGGCGTGGCGGCCAGTGTAACCGAGGCGGTTGGGTGGGCCGTGCTGGACAACCTGGAGCAGGGCGAGCCGCTATAGGGCCTTCGATGTAGTTTGCGATGTCGTCGGCGAAGTGGTCGACAGGCCGTCGCGGCGCCACTCGGGGAAGCCTCCGTCGAGCCTCCGGGCACGCCTCCCCGCCGCGTTGAGCGCGCGAACCGCATCCAGAGCGTAGACGCAGTGCGGTCCCCTGCAGTATGCCACCACGTCGGTGTCGTCCGGCAGTTCGTCCAGCAGTTCGTGGATGTTCTCGATCGGGACCGAGCGCGCTCCTGGAATGTGTCCTGCGGCATACTCGGAGGCTGGCCGAACGTCGAGAAGCACGAGGTCCTCGTCACCTAGGCGGCCGGCGAGTTCGGACCGGGTCAACGGCTGCAGGCTCTCCCGGTCCCCCAGGTACGACTCCACCAGGTCCTCGAATCCGGAGACGTGGAGGGATGCCCCATCACGCCCTCACCCCGACCGGAGCGCTGTCAACGGGTCGACGCGGGCGGCACGAGCCGCCGGAATCCAGCAGGCCACGGCTGATACGGCGGTCAGCAGAGCGGCCACGGCGAGGTAGGTCATCGCGTCCAGGCGTGATACACCGAAGAGAAGGGTGACGACGGCCTGGTCGCGGACCTGGCTGCGCCTGTCGACAGTAAGAACCTCGAGCGGCTCGCCCGCTGTTGTACCTGCTCGGGAGAGTGACGCGTGGTCGAATCCGACCAAGAGGTTGCACACCAAGACGTGCCCATCGGACCGATCCATGGTCCGGGGCTTGTCGCGTCACGCGAGCACGCGGTGAACCTCGTATTCAAGGGCGGCGGACTCGCGCTGCTCGGCGTCACGATCGGGCTCGGCGCCGACCTCTTCAACGTCGGGATGTGGGGGGTGCTTCTGATCGGTGGTGGCCTGGCACTTCTCGGGCGGCCCCTCACGGGACTGGAGGTGGGCGGCACCCTACTCGCCCCTGCGTCTGCCGTCGTCTTGGTGCTCTCGGCACTCTTACGGTGGATGTCGGCGGGACTCGTGGACGACGCATGATCTCGCTACATGAATGCTCGGACCTTTCACCCATACTCGACCTCAAGGCGGACTACCTACGAAGCCTGATCGCGCCCATGGACAACATGTGGGAGGTCGGGTTTATAAATGTGTCACCGCATTGGGATATCCGTTCTGGTGGGGTGCGGGCTGGCTACTATGCAGCCAACGACCAGGGAGAGTTGCTTCAGTTTTATGTAACGCCTGCCTTCGAGAGAGAGGCACGAGCGCTATTCGACCATGTAATATCCCAAGATTCGCTGACTCAGGCGGTGGTCAGCACGATCGACCCGTCCTGCCTCTCGTTGTGCCTCGACGTACAAGACAAAGTGACCGCCCATACGTACTTGTATGAGATCGCGTCCGAGGCCGAGCCGCGTGAAGCGAAGACCGAGAGTGACCTGCTCTTTCGTTTGTTGGAAGCGAGCGAACTGGACCGTACCGTTTCGTTTCAGCAGGCCTGCCCGGGTGGCGCGGAGGAACTGGCCGGTTGGCTTCTCGGCTATTCGACGAACCTGATCGAAAGAAGAGAACTGCTCGTGCTGAGTCGGGACGAGGAGTGGCTTGGGCTCGGCGAGTGCCGCAAGAGTGATTCCCAGGAGGGTGTCGTCGATGTCGGGGTCATGGTCGCGCCAGCGCACCGTGGGCAGGGATGGGCGACCGATATCCTCTTGCGCCTGAGGGTGCGCAGTAAAGCGCTGGGACTACGCGCGATCTGCTCGACGACGGTGGAGAATGTGGCGGCGCAGAGAGCCATCACGCGAGCTGGCTTCGCCAGCCGTCATCGAATCATGAATGTCTCTCTAGCGTCAGGGTAGCGCGTAGACGGCCCGCGACGGCGCGGTGACCCGCCCCCGACGTTTCAGGTACGCGAGCGTCTGATTCAGATTCGCAACCGCGGCCCCGCGCTTCGTCAGCTCGGATCGAATCGCTTTTGTTCCTAGAGGGGCGCCAGCTTCCTGGAGAATCTCCAAGACGCGCGCGGCATCACCGCTACTTCTCCCCCCGGCGCGCGGACTCCCACCGCCAGCGAGCTCCCGAATGCGCTTGTCCACATCGGCCAGCGCCTTCTTGTGTGCCGCCACGAGTTCACGGCGTTCCACCCTCAAAGCACGCACCCGCGTCCGCATCAGCGTGCGTTCGCCGGCTCGCTCTTCCTCGGCCTTTTCATTCGCCAAGTCGTACAATTCTCTCGAAGACAGACCAGCGACCTTCTTCTGTGACGTCATATGTAATCCTCAGGCTTGGCTTCGGGCGTGCGTCGAAGTCTTTGGAACGATCACCTAAAGTAAATCGGGACCCTCCGCTTGGCTACTGACGTGCCCCTCAGTGCGGTACGACATCCTATGCTGGACCTTGAGGCGTCTGAGGTCCGAGAAGCTGGGGCATTCCAAGGAACCAGTCGGCAGGTTTTACCGTCTCTGGAGCCGGGGGGGCGAGCACCGTAGGCGCTGTGGGCTCGGACCGTATTGTACAGGCGCCTCCACTGCTCGATAAGGACAACGGCCTCGGGCAGCGTGTAGAAGATCTCGCCGTTCAGGAACTCGTTCCTC
>Ga0066376_10000111_pt1 | contig 66741 bp, 52 predicted proteins | sample Knorr_S15_td_Bot_FD_77009 | JGI IMG/M metagenome (GOLD analysis project Ga0066376, IMG submission 77009) | Marine microbial communities from Southern Atlantic Ocean transect - Knorr_S15_td_Bottom_ad_5009_LV_A | ecosystem: Environmental > Aquatic > Marine > Oceanic | place: Southern Atlantic...
GCCGCGGCGGCGCTGGTCGGTGGCACGCTCCTGGTGTGGGGACAACCACCTGAGCTGCGGCCCACGCGCTACCACACCCCGACTGATACCTCCTACGTGGATGCTCCCATCGCGTCCGAGGCTCTGGACGACGTGGTAGAGCGGTATTGCCAACGTTGTCACAACGAGCGCCGGCTCGCGGGGAATCTGTCGCTGATGACCTTCGTCCCGTCCGAGGCAGCCGCCACGGCCCAGACCGCAGAGCGGATGATCAGCAAGCTCCGGGCTGGCATGATGCCGCCTCCCGGGGCGAACAGACCGGCCGGAGACACCCTCGAAGCGTTGGCTGAGCTCCTCGAGACCGTGATCGATGACGCGGCGTATCTCCGGCCGGCTCCGGGCACCCGCCCGTTCCAGCGGTTGAATCGCCCTGAATACGCCCGGCTGGTGCATGATCTGCTGGGCCTCGTGGTCGACCCGTCAGATTGGCTGCCCCCGGACCAGATCAGCGCGAGCTTCGACAACATCGCGGACGCGCAGGTGCTCTCGCCGACGCTGATGGACGCCTATCTGAACGCCGCGAGCGAAATCGCGCGGCAAGCGATCGGGCAGAAAGACGCACCGGTCGCGTCGACCCAGTACAGCAACCCGCCGAGCGTGTCACAGCACGAGTGGGAGACCGTCGAGGGCGCCCCTTACGGAACCCGGGGAGGGATTAGCACGCTTCACAGCTTCCCCGCGGACGGCCAGTACACGTTCTCCATGGGCTTCATGTCGGGTTGGGGTGAGCGGTATCACGACATCGACATCTCCATCGACGGGGTACGTGTGGCACTGCTGCGCTATGGCGGTGACATCGACTTCCAGGGCCGGAAGGACTTCCCGATCCAGACTGAGCCGATCTTCATCCGGGCGGGGCAGCGTCGCGTCACCGCGGCGTTCATCCGCCAGATGGAAGGACCGTACGAAGACCTCATTCGCCCCAACAACTGGTCGCTGACGGGGACGGAGGCGAGCTACGGCACGACCTCACTCCCTCACCTGATGAGCCTGACGCTCGAGGGCCCGTTCGACCCGATCGGGGTGTCGGAGACGCCCTCACGGGCACTGATCTTCTCGTGCCGACCGACGTCGCGCGCCGAGGAGGGGCCCTGCTCCGAAGAGATCGTGTCACGGCTCGCGGCGAGCGCCTATGGCAGAGGCCTCGACGCCGAGGACGTGGAAGACCTCATGGCCTTCTACGAGATGGGTGCCGAAGAGGGCGGCTTCGAGACCGGGATCAGAACAGCCCTCGAGGCGATCCTGGCCAGCCCCCATTTCCTCTTCCGCATGGAGCGAGAGCCGGCCGGAGTCCAAGCCGGCGACATCTACGAGATCGACGGGATCGACCTGGCGACGCGGCTGTCGTACTTCCTGTGGGGCACCAACCCCGACCAGGAGCTCCTCCGCGCCGCAAGCGACGGCGACCTGTCCGATCGTGACGAGTTGGAGCGCCAGGCGCTGAGGCTTCTGGCCGACCCGCGCTCGAAGGCGCTCGCGACCCGCTTCGGATCGCTTTGGCTGCGCGTGCAGGACCTCGAGAAGGTCCAGCCGGACGCATACTGGTTCCCCAACTACAGCAAGCAGCTCGCCGACGCGATGAGGCGCGAGACCGAGCTGTTCTTCGACTATCTGGTGCGCGAGGACAGGAGCCTGCTCGAGCTTTACAGCGCCGACTACACTTTCCTCAACGAGCGATTGGCCAAGCACTACGACATCCCCGGTGTGGTCGGAGACCACTTCCGGCGCGTCGAGTATCCGACAGATGCGAGGCAAGGCGTCCTGGGGCACGGGAGCGTCCTCGTCCAGACCTCGCTAGGCAACCGCACGTCACCGGTCCTTCGGGGGAAGTGGGTGATGGAGGTGCTCTTGGGTAGCCCACCGCCTCCACCTCCACCGGGGATTCCGGACCTGGAGGAGACGGCCGGAGCCGAGGACGGACGGGTCCTCACGACGCGGGAACGCATGGAGAGGCACAGGGCTGACCCACAGTGCGCGTCCTGCCACAACTTCATGGACCCGATCGGGTTGGCGCTCGACAACTTCGATGTCACTGGCCGGTGGCGGATCCGTGAGAACGGCGTCCCGCTCTCCACCCAGGGCACATATTACGATGGGACGGACATCGACAGCCCGGCCGGCCTCTCGGCTGCGCTCCTCAAGCGGCCGATCCCGCTCGTGCGACAGTTCACGACCAACCTCATGGCTTATGCGTTGGGCCGGCGGGTAGAGTACCAGGATCAACCGACTGTGCGGGCCATCGCCAAGCGCGCAGCGGACAACGAATACCGGATGTCTTCATTCGTGTTGGGCGTCGTCGGAAGCGATGCGTTCAGGATGAAGCAGGCCACACCGGCCGCATCCGCCGACAATGAGGGTCGCTGGCCCGAGTAGGGGCACGAGGCAAACGTACCGAGGAGTCAGGAGCTCACATATGCCGTTCATCACAGGAAAGACGCTGCCGCGCCGGACCTTCCTTCGGGGAGCGGGCGCCACGCTGGCGCTGCCGTTGCTGGATGCGATGGTGCCGGCCGGGCGCCTCCGTGGTGATACCAGGGCAGACAGCCCAACGCGGCTGATCTGCATCGAGGAAGTGCACGGCGTTCCGGGCTGCAACGAGTGGGGCGCCGAGAAGAATCTGTTCGCACCCTCCACCGAGGGCCGCGACTTCGAGCTGCTCCCGGACAACGTGCTCAAGCCGCTGGAGCCGTGGCGCGACCAGATGTCGATCATCAGCAACACCGATGTGCGCATGGCCGAAGCGTTCGCTCCCCCGGAAATCGGCGGGGACCACTTCCGGTCCAGCGCGGTCTTCCTGACTCAGTCGCACCCGAAGCAGACTCAGGGGTCCGACCTTCTGTGCGGGACTTCGTTGGATCAGCTCCATGCGCAGCGCTTCGGGCAGGAGACGGCACTTCCGTCGCTCCAGCTCTCGATCGAGCCAACCGACAAAGGCGGCGGCTGCGACTACAACTACTCGTGCTCGTACATCGACTCGATCAGCTGGTCCTCGCCGACGACTCCCCTACCCATGATCCGGAGTCCGCGAGCCGCTTTCGATATGCTGTTCGGAGCGGGAGGGACCGCAGAGCAGCGTGCGATACGCCGCCGGACGCACCGGAGCATTCTGGACTGGGTCGCCGAGGAAGTCGCCGACATGAGGCGGGACCTCGGCGCGATCGACCGTGTCAGGGTCGACCAATACCTGGACAACGTTCGCGAGATTGAACGCCGCATCGAGATGGTCGAGGCTCGAAACGCGAGCGGTGAGCCCAGAGAGCTTCCGGGGGCACCTCCCGGGGTCCCCGACTCGTACTCGGAGCACATCAACCTGCTCTTCGACCTCAAGGTGATCGCGTTCCAGACCGACGTGACCCGCGTGGTCTCGCTCAAGACGGGTCGCGACGCATCCAACCGGACCTTCCCCGAAAGCGGCTCCGACCGTGCCTTCCACCCGGCGTCGCATCACGGCGCCCGTGAGAAGGGCATCATGGAGTTCAACAAGATCTGTCAGTGGCGCATGGGACATCTCGCGCACCTTCTGACGCGATTGGAAGAGACCACGGACGGCGACTCGACCCTCCTCGATCAATCGTTGATCGTCTGGGGCTCACCCATGGGCGACGCGAACCTGCACAACCACCGGCGCTGTCCCCTCGTTCTCTTCGGGGGAGCAGGCGGCCAGCACGTGGGTGGACAGCATCTGAAGGCGGCCGACGGCACTCCCATGGCCAACGTCTTCGTGTCCGTGCTGCAGAAGCTCGGGCACACGGACCTCACCGCATTCGGCGATAGCGACGGGTCTTTCTCGCTGTGACCGGTCGGCTGCTCCGTAACGCACTCGGGGTTGTAGTGCTCCCGCTGATGCTCGTCGCGGCGACGGCTGCGGACACGCCCGTGGCAGACGCAGCGCAGCGGGGGGATGTCGATACCGTACGTGAGCTCCTCCGCCGCGGCGCCGATGTGAACGCGGCACAGGGTGACGGCATGACCGCCCTCCATTGGGCGGCCAGGCTCGGCAATGACCCGTTGGGCGAGATGCTGCTGTACGCCGGCGCCAACCCCGAGGCTGGAACACGCATCGGTCGGTACACGCCGCTGCACATGGCGGCTCGCCAGGCGCACTCGGGCATGGTCGCGACACTTCTCGCGGCAAACGCCGACCCCGACGCGGCGACTACGGGATCGGGTGCGACTCCGCTCCATCTCGCGTCCGCCACCGGCGATGCTCGTATCATCGCAGCGCTCGTGGAGGCGGGTGCGACGGTCGACGTACGCGAAGCCGCGTGGGGCCAGACACCGCTCATGTTCGCCGCGGCGAATAACCGCGTGGATGCGATCCGCGCGCTTCTCGATGCCGGCGCCGACCCGGCAGCCACAGCTCAGACGGTAGACGTGGTCGAGCAAGCGGAGGCCGATCGCGCCGCCGAACGACGCCTCGAGCAGCTACTCGAGCAGTTCAAGGAAAAGGAGGGGGGCGGCGACGACTGGCGGCCCGCGCCGAGCCAGGTGCAGGCCGCGATCGAGGCCTCGAGGGAGGTTCAGAGGAACTGGCCTGACGCGAAGGAAGTGGAGGACGAGGCGGAGGACGACGACGCGACCGAAGAAGAGGAGTCCACCGAGGAAGGGTCGGAGGAGGAGAGCGCCGAAGAGGGGCCACCGGGAGAAGGGGCCGACGAGGAAGCTGCACCGGAGGAGGGGCCCGCTGAGACAGATCCGCCGGAGGAGGGGACGGCCGAAAGCGGCCCGCCGGAGGAGCCGGAATCCGATGAAGCGCCCACCGAGGAGGAAGCGGCAGCCGAAGCCAAGCCGGACGCGACGCAGACGTTCGACGCCGAGGGCAACCCGGTAGAGCTCGGCGCGTCCGAGGGTGAGTCCGACGACGAAGAGAACGAGCCGAAACGGCTCTCCTACGTCCAGTTGGTCGGCACATGGGGCGGACTGACGCCCCTGCTCCACGCTGTGCGGCAGGGTCACTCGGAGGCCGCGTCAGCCCTCCTGGATGGCGGCGCCGACATCGACCAGCGTTCGGATGCGGACGGCACGGCGCCGCTGCTCATGGCGACGCTCAACGGGCAGTTCGACCTGGCGCTCGAGCTGCTGGAGCGGGGCGCAGATCCCAACCTCGTGAGTGCTGCGGGCACGAGCCCTCTCTTCGCGACCCTCGAGCGCCAGTGGGCGCCCAGGGCGTCATACGCGCATCCCACCGAACACCGGCAGCAGAACGCCACTCATTTGGACATGATCGAGGCGCTCCTGGAGGTCGGAGCCGATCCGAATGCGCGCCTCGAGACCCACCTGTGGTTCATGGAGTACACGTTCTCCGTCCTGGGCGGGAGCGGCATCAACCTTCAGGGGGCGACGCCCTTCTGGAGGGCCGCATACGCGCTCGACGTGGAGGCGATGCGCCTCCTCAAGGCGTGGGGCGCCGACCCGAACATCCCGACGCTGAAGCCCCCACAGCGACGTCGCCGTGGGCCTCCACCTCCGCTGCCCGACGAGCCGGAGGGGGCGGAAGAGGGTGAAGGCGCCGTGGAGCCAGACAGCGCCCAGGCCGAGGGCGAGGACGACGAGCCCGAGGCAGGAGAGGCCGACGCCGCCGAGCCTGAAGCAGGAGAGGCCGAGGAGGATGCGGCGGTGGAGAGCTCCGACGCTGAAGGCGCGGAGTCCGAGCCCGAGAAGGTGGCGAACCCCAACAAGGCCAACGCGGAGGGCGAGAGCGCTGAGGAAGAGACCGAGGAGGAGTCCTCGGACACGGAAGAAGAGGACGAGGACTTCTCGGGCGTTCCGCCGGTTCCGGTGGGCGGCGCCGCGATCTACCCGATCCATGCGGCTTCTGGCGTCGGGTACGGGCAGTCGTTCGCGGGTAACGCGCACCGCTACGTGCCGGACAACTGGCTGGCCGCTGTCGAATACCTCGTGGAGGAGGCCGGCGCGGAGATCGACGTTCGGGACGCCAACGCGTACACCGCGCTGCATCACGCGGCGTCCCGCGGGGACAACGAGATGATCCTCTACCTGGTGAGCCACGGCGCAGACGTCGCGGTCCTGAGCCGAAAGGGGCAGACCACCGCCGACATGGCGAACGGTCCGGTGCAGCGGGTGCCCGCGTACCTGAAGACGATCTCCCTGCTGGAGAAGCTCGGGTCCAAGAACAACCACAAGTGCGTGTCGTGTTGAGAGGTCTAGGCTAGACCACTCGGTCTAGACCCTTCCCGCTTGCGCGCGATGGCGCGAGTGCTGGAAGTTGGCCCGCTGCTGAAGCTGTTCGTACCGCCCCAACCGAGGTGACCCATGTCCTTCGCATCGTACTGGCGCACGACCGTCAGACTGGTTCCCGTCGCGGCCTTCGTCGCACTCCTCACCACCCAGGCGGTGTTCGCTCCACACGCCGCCGCTCAGCAGGAGGCGCTGCCGAGCATCGCGGACAGGACCGCCTCGACGGATGCGATGGAGGGCTTCTTCAACCTCTACTGGGACGCCTCGGCAGGCTCGCTCTTCTGGGAGATCCCCGTGAATACCGAGTTCCTCTACCAGATCTCCATGGGATCCGGGCTGGGCAGCAACCCAGTCGGGATCGACCGCGGGCAGCTGCGCGGCACGCACATCTTGGAGGCAGTACGCGTCGGGCCGCGCGTTCTCCTGATGGAGCCGAACTATCGGTTCCAGGCGCGAAGCGAGAACGAGACCGAGGTGCAGGCGGTCAGGGACGCCTTTGCGCCGTCGGTCCACTGGGGCTTCGACATCGTCGCGGCGACCGACGGGCGCGTGCTCGTGGACGCGACGGACTTCTTTCTGCGAGACGCGCGCGGTGTGATCGAGCAGATCGCGCAGCGAAACCAGGGCAGCTTCGTGCTCGACAAGAGCAGAAGCGCGATTCACCTGCCGGCGACCCGATCGTTCCCCGAGAACACCGAGGTCGAGGCTACGCTCACGTTCACGAGCTCCAACCCAGGGGGGCTCGTCCAGGGCGTGGCAGCCAGCGGCGGAGCGATCACGCTGCGCCAGCACCACTCGTTTATTCAGCTACCCGGCCCGGGATACCGGACGAGGACGGCCGACCCGAGAGTGGGCGCCAATGGCCCGACGGTATACGACTACGCGACCAACATCGACGAGGACACGAGGCAGCGCTGGGTCGCTCGCCATCGGCTTCAGAAGCGGAACCCGGGCGCGGCGCCGTCCGAACCGGTCGAGCCGATCATCTACTACGTGGACCCGGGCACGCCCGAGCCCGTCCGCAGCGCTCTGATCGAGGGGGCCTCGTGGTGGGCGGCCGCGTACGAGGCCGCCGGCTTCATCGACGCCTTCCGGGTCGAGGTCCTCCCGGCAGGCGTCGATCCGCAAGACATCCGCTACAACATGATCCATTGGACCCATCGGCGGACGCGCGGCTACTCGTACGGAAACACGGTCATCGACCCACGCACGGGCGAGATCGTGCGTGGCGTGGTGAACCTCGGAAGCCTCCGGCTCAGGCAGGACTACCTGCACGGTCAGGGCATGGTCCCGCCCTTCACAGGGGGCATCGTTCCACCCGACGCCGACTACTCGAGCTTCGATGCCGGGTGTGCGTACTACGAGTCGTGCGAGTTCGCAGCTGCACCCAACTTCGAGTACCTCGCGCAGGTGGCACCCAACTCCGACGCCGTCGAGATGGCACTCGCCCGTGTGCGGCAGCTCTCGGCTCACGAGGTGGGTCACACGTTGGGCTTCCCGCACAACTACATGGCGAGCTCATACGGGCGGGAGAGCGTGATGGACTACCCTGCCCCGTTCGTCCAGATCGACGACAACGGGGATATCGACTTGTCCGACGCCTACGTTCAGCGCATCGGCACGTATGATGAGCTGTCCGTGAACTGGCTCTACCGCGAGTTCCCAGCCGGGACCGAGGAGGTGCAGGCGCTCGCAGCCATCGCTGCTCAAGGTGTGGCCGACGGGCTCATCTACATGGGACACACCAACAACAACTTCATCGGCGCGGCTCACCAGTACGCGAGCGTATGGGATAACGGCTCCAACCTGGTCGATCACCTCAGGCTCGAGCTGCGCGTCCGCGAGATCGGTCTCGAGCGGTTTGGCACCAACGTCATCCGAGACGGCGAGCCACTGTCGAACCTCGAGTACGTGCTCCTCCCGCTCTACATGCACCACCGGTTCCAACTTCGCGCGGCGGCGCAGAGCCTCGGAGGTACCGACTACAGGTACGCGCTGAAGGGCGACGGCCAGACACCGTTCCAGATCATCGACGCCGCCGAGCAACGGGACGCGTTGGAGACGATTCTGTCGACGCTGTCTGTGGACTTCCTGGCGTTGCCCGAGGACATCGTTTCGATGATTCCCCCACCGGCGTTCCGATACGGCGAGGGCGAGGCGTTCCCCGGTCACACGGGTCTGGTCTTCGACCCCTTGGGCGCTGCCCAGGCAGCGGCGAGCTTCTCGGTCGGTGAGATCCTCAACCCACAACGGATGGCGCGCCTGGTCCTGTTCGGGAGCATGGGCGACTACCCCGATCTGGAAGAGGTCACCGACAGGCTCATCGAAACCACGTGGGAGGCTCCCCTGCCCCAAGGCTCATACGAGCAGCAGGTGCTGCGTCGGATCCAGCGAGCGGTCGCGGATCAGATGATGCAGCAGGCCACCCTCGCGGGGAATCCGGCCGAGGTGCGGGCGATACTCAACGATCGCCTTCACCGGTTGGCCGATGGCATTGAGATCCTCGCGACGCCATCGCCACACGAGAGGCTGGTGGCAGCCGATATTCGACGCTGGCAGTCGCGCATCGAGAACACCATTCCAGGCCCGACGCTCGCGATGCCCGCCGGGGATCCGATCGGCGGCAGCAACCGGAACTGAGCTTGAACAGCACCACAACCGATGTCGTCGTCGTCGGGGCCGGAATCATGGGGGCCTCGGCGGCATGGCATCTCGCATCCAGGGGCGTGAGTGTCGTTGTCGTCGAGCAGGATGTGGCACCCGCGATGGGCTCGACGGGCAAGAGCGCGGCCGGAGTCCGGGTGCAGTTCACGACGGCGGCGAACATCGAGCTGTCGATGTACTCGCTCCCCGTGTATCGGGAGTTCCAGGAGCGTCACGGCCACGACGTGGGATACAGGGACATCGGGTACCTGCTGCTCGTGCCGGAGGAGAAGTGGGAGGGGCACCTCGAGTCGGTCGAGCTACAGAGGAGCCTTGGGGCTCCTGTGGAGGTGTTGAGTCCGGCCGAAGCTCAGAGGTACGTGGACTTCGAGACCGACGGCCTGGCCGGCGCCACATACGGTCCTTGGGACGGCGTAATCGATCCACACATGGCGACGCTGGCGTGGGTGACCATGGGTCGGGCGCTGGGCGTCGAGTACCGCTTCAGAGCCGGCGTGAGCGCGGTGGATCGAAAGAGCGACGGTTGGGTGGTGCACTGCGGAGACGACACGATCCACTGCGGGCACATCGTGAACACCGCCGGAGCATGGTCGTCCCAAGTCGGGCAGCTGGCTGGGTTGGACGTACCCGTGGGTCCGAAGCGCATCCAGATCTTCCTGAGCGCTCTGGTCGAGGACACGCGGACGTATCCGCTCACGATCGACCTGGCGACGGGCGTCTATCTTCGCAGCGAAGGCGATCGGGTGCTGTTCGGGCTCGACAACCTGGATCAGGACTTCGGCTTCACCGAGGGCGTCGAGTGGGACTGGATGGAGCACGTGCTTCTGACCGGAGTCGATCGCTTCCCCTGGTGGGCCGACCTGGGCATCGATCGGAAAGGGAGCTGGTGGGGCTACTACGGCGTGAGCCCGGACAACAGCCCGATCATCGGCATCAATCCGGGCGACCCCGCTTGGATCGATGCGTGTGGCTTTTCGGGCCACGGGATCATGCACGCCCCCGTGACCGGACTGGCTGTGTCGGAGATGATCGTGGACGGTGCGGCACACACCGTGGACGTGACGCCATTCGGCCACGAGCGATTCGGCACGGACGCGCCGGTCGAAGCCAATATCTTTTAGGCACGAGCGCCCGAACTTCCAGGCGACGCGGGCCCCGCTCGTCCTGGTGGCCTAGCGTCCGCTGGGGACGATTCTCACCACACCGATGCTGCTCCCCTCCATACACGTGCTCGTCGCCGAATAGACGCCCTCCACAAGCACCTCGTCTCCTGGGCTCACATCACCGATGTCTCCGGTGAGGGCGTACAGCAGCTCATCGTCGTCACGCAGCGTGAGGCAGGTGTCACCCTCGTCGGTGATGCGACCTCTTCGCTGGATCATCCCGTTCGCGTCGGTCACGTGGAACGGCTCGGAGAGGCCGATGGGACTGAACACACCATTGAGCGCGATCACGTAGATGGGGTGGTCCCATGAGACCGAAGGCGGAATCCGGATCTGGCCGGAAATGTCGCCCCACTCCCCTTGGTCTCCTTGGGCGAGCGTCTCGAAGCCCGTGTGCATCGCACCCACCGCGAGGTGGATACGAGCCGCGAGCGGAAGATTTTCGGAGGCGATCTCCACGACCGTTCCCGGCGGACCAAACAGCGGAACCACAGTCTGGATGTTCCTGACTGAATCGGCCCTCACCCTCCGCTGACCCTCTGCCAGGTCGGCGGTGGCCAGCATGACGGCGAGCGCGCCAACGAGAGCGATCGCGTGACGTCCTAGGCGGTACTGGTGCATCGACATGTGCGCTCCTTTGACCGATGCCCGGCTCCCCGAGCGTACGGGCTTCCGACATGCAGCATCGTCCACAGGAGCAATTTTTAGGATTCGCGGCCCCGAGCGCCAGGGGGGGGCCGAGCTCACGAGTCGCGTGGTGCCTCCGCGTAGTGGCCCAACACGCGAAGCTCGCTGGCATAACTGGCCAGATCTGCCACGGCGGCCTCTCGATCCGCCCTGGTGGAACCACGCAGGTCGGCGTAAAAGCGGTATTCCCAGGGGCGTCCCGGAATCGGGCGTGACTCCAGCCTGGTCAGGTCGACGCCGTGGCGGGCCAGCACCCCAAGCGCCTCATGGAGAGATCCCGGGGTGTGGGGGACCGTGAACGCCATCGACGTCTTGGTCAGCTCCGAATCGCCAGATGCGGCTTCCTGCGCTACGATCAGGAAGCGCGTGTAGTTCTGATCGTCATCCTCGAGATCTCGCTCGAGCACCTCCGCTCCGTACATCGAAGCCGCGAGCTCCGAGCCGATCGCGCCATCGTAGGCCGCGTCTCCGCTCATGAGGTCCTTCACGCTGCCGGCCGTGTCGAAGGCCGTCACGGCTTCGATATCCGGGTGCCGGGAGAAGAAGGCATGACACTGCTGCAGCGCCACCGGATGAGACGCGACGACCCGAAGAGACTCGATCGACCCACCCGGCCGGCCGCTCAGACACAACCGTACGCGCACGAGCGCCTCTGCGATCACGTGGAGCTCATGGGCGAGCAACAAGTCCATGTTCCTTTGAACCGACCCCGCCAGCGTGTTCTCCACCGGCACGACCGCGTACTGGGCGGTGCCGTCGACTACCGCGTCGAACATCGCCTCGAACGTCCGGCACTCCACGATCTCGACTTGGGGTCCCAAGGCCTGCTGGCCAGCCGCATGACTGAAGGCTCCGCGCACGCCCTGGATCGCCGCGCTAGTCACGGCGCATTGACCGGCACCGTGACAGCACCCTGGGCGGCGGACGAGACGAGCCGGGCGTACTTCGACAGAACTCCGTCCGGCACCGGCTTCGGTGGTTGGGACCAGGAGTCGATTCGTGCTTGGATCTCGTCTTCGGTCAAATCCACGGAGACGGTTCCGGCCCCGAGGTCGAAGGTGATCATGTCGCCATCCCGGACCGAAGCGATGGGCCCTCCGTCGACCGCCTCAGGAGCGACGTGACCGGCCATCAGGCCGTGTGTGGCGCCGGAGAAGCGCCCGTCCGTGAGCAACGCGACCTCGGAACCGAGGCCGGCTCCGGACAGCGCCGCGGTCACCGCCAGCATCTCCCGCATGCCGGGTCCACCGCGCGGCCCCTCGCCACGGATCACCACGACGTCCCCCGGCTCGATCTCGCCGCCCTGCACCGCCGCCATCGAGTCCTCCTCGCTCTCGAAGACCCGCGCGGGCCCGGTGTGCAGCGTGCGCTCGTGCCCGGCGACCTTCAGCACGCACCCGTCGGGCGCGAGGTTGCCCCGAAGCACCATGAGGCCACCCCGCGATTTGATCGGGTCCGCCACGGTGTACACGACTTCCTGCCCGGGCGCCGCCTCTGCTGACGCGATCTCCTCGGCGAGCGTTCGTCCGGTCACCGTCGGCGCGTCGCCGTGTAGGTGTCCGGCCTCGTGGAGGCGCCTGGCCACAAGCGCGACACCGCCGGCCGCGTGCAGATCCGCTGAGACGAACCGACCCCACGGCTTCATGTCGGCCAGCAACGGTGTCGCGGCACTGATGCGGTTGAAGTCGTCCAGCGTGAGCGAAGCCTCGGCCTCGCGCGCGATGGCGAGCAGGTGCAGCACCGCATTGGTCGATCCACCTGTGGCGACCGCCAGAGCGACCCCGTTCTCGAGCGCTTCGCGCGTGAGGATCTGTCGAGCGGTTAGCCCCTTCTCGACCAGCTCGACTATGAGGCGCCCGCACTCGCGGGCCACCTCGGCTTTTCGCGGATCGGTCGCGGGAACCGATCCACTCCCCATCGGTGAGATGCCGATCGCCTCGAAGACGGTCGCCATGGTGTTGGCCGTGAACTGACCGCCACAGGCACCGGCGCCCGGGCAGGCGGCCTTCTCAATGGCTTCGAGCTCCGCCTCGTCGATCCTTCCGGCCGCGCAGGCGCCCACCGCCTCGAAGACGTCCTGAATCGTGATGTCCTTGCCGTTGTGCGATCCAGGCTGAATCGAGCCCCCGTACAGCATCAGGCTCGGTTGGTCGAGACGGGCGAGAGCCATCACGGTGCCCGGAATCGTCTTATCGCACCCGGACAGCGCGATCACTCCGTCGAACAGGTAGCCTCGACTCATCAGCTCGATGGAGTCGGCCACGACCTCCCGGCTCACGAGCGACGTGCGCATGCCCGATGTGCCCATCGTGATCCCGTCCGACACGGCGATCGTGTTGAACTCGAGAGGCGTACCGCCCGCTTCCCGGATGCCCTCACGCACGGCCTGCGCGAGATCCCTCAAGTGCACGTTGCACGGGGTCGCATCCGTCCACGTATTCGCGATGCCGATCAGCGGTTTCTCGAAGTCCTCGTCACTCAAGCCCACCGCGCGCAGCATCGCACGGGCGGGGGCCCGGTCACGTCCTTCGAGCAGCTGACGACTGCGGAGGGTGGGCAGCTTCACGCGCTTGGCTTCGATCTCGGCCGTGAGGCTTCCACTAGAGCCAAGTCATGTGGGCCCGCAGCTTCTCCCCCACTTCTTCGATCTGATGAACACGTTCGCACGCCCTCATGCGCTCGAACTCCTCTCCACCGGCCTCGGCCTCGTCGATCCAGCGCTTGGCGAACGCGCCCGACTGGATGTCGGCGAGGATCTCCTTCATCGCCGTGCGTGACTCCGGACCGATCACGCGCTTGCCGCTCACGTAGTCGCCGTACTCGGCCGTGTCGCTGATCTCCGCCCGCATGCCGGCGAGACCGCGAGCGTACGCGAGGTCGACGATGAGCTTCATCTCATGCAGGCACTCGAAATACGCCAGGGCAGGATCGTACCCAGCCTCGACGAGCGTCTCGAAGCCGCCCTTCACGAGCTCGCTCAGCCCGCCACACAACACCGCCTGCTCTCCGAAGAGGTCGGTCTCGGTCTCCGCCCCCATGGTGGTCTCGAGCAGTCCCGCACGTGCGGAGCCCAAGGCCGCGGCGTAGGCCAGCGTCAGAGCACGGGCGTTCCCCGTGGCATCCTGGTGGATGGCGTAGAGCGCCGGAACTCCCTGTCCGGCCTCGAACTCCCTGCGCAGCATCTGGCCGGGCGACTTGGGCGCGACCAGGATCACGTCGATGTCATCCGAGGGCTTGATCTGGCCGTAGTGGATGTTGAAGCCGTGCGCGAAGAGGAGCGCATCACCCGGACTCAGGTTGGGCTCGATCTCGGCGGCGTAGACCGCTGCCTGAGCCGTGTCGTGGATCAGGAACGCGATCACGTCTCCGCGACGAGCAGCCTCGGCGACCGATGTGACCTCGAGCCCCTTGGCCTCTGCCTCGGCCTTGGACGCGCTGCCCTCTCTCAGCCCCACGATGACCGTGGCGCCGCTGTCTCTGAGGTTGAGCGCGTGGGCGTGCCCCTGACTGCCGTAGCCGATTACGGCGACAGTCCTGCCCTCCAGGGCAGCGGTGCTGGTGCTAGCGGTATCCATCTCTACTGATCTCCATCGGTGGGGTCTTTAGTGACATCGCTCGGCCTGGGCGGAAAAATTTCGCCGCTCCGTGCCGACCCGACCAGGACACCCTGGCCAGCCATAAAATCCAAAGCCCGGTCGATCTGAGCCGGGCTTCCTGTGAGTTCTATCGCATCGTCCGCCTGGTGCCGGACGATTCCGCTGAGTGCCTCGGGCCACGGACCGATCTCCCCGTCGGTCCTGGCGAGAGCGAACTCCCGGGCCTCGCCGCATGCATCTGTGTCGAGTCTACGCACCGAGATGAGGTCCACGAGCTCGTTCAGCTCCGCCTCGACGCGGTCCCACGGCGTGCTCAGCTCTCCGAAGCGGACCGCCACCTCAAGAATGTCGTCCTGGCTCCGGTACACGGAGAGGCCATCGACGGGAAGGGCTCGTCGACGGAGAAGGCCGAGCAATCGCTCGAGCGCTCCCGAAAGGTCCCTCAGTCTGGCCACCACCACGAGCTGGGTCATCCCGTGACGGGCTCCTGAATAATCATCTCGTCCAGTGACGCCCCGCTGGGCACCATCGGATAGACGTTCTCCTCGGGTGGCACCTCGAGGCAGATCAGTACAGGGCCCTCTGCGCTGACCGCGAGGTCGAGGGCGTCGTCGAGCTGTTCGCTACGAGTGACCCGCAACGTCGGGATCCCATAGGCCTTCCCGAGCGCGACCAAGTCGGGCCCGGACAGTGCGGTCGCCGAGTACCGGCTCCCGTAGAAGCGCTGCTGCCACTGGCGCACCATGCCCAAATATCCGTTGTCGATGACTGCGATCTTGAGCGGGATGCCCTCCTGGGCAACGGTGGCCAGCTCCTGCAGGGTCATCTGAAAGCCCCCATCTCCGGCGACGGCCCACACGGGCCGATCGGGCACTCCGATCGCAGCGCCCAGCGCCGCAGGCAGCGCGTACCCCATCGTACCGAGCCCGCCCGACGTGAGGTGCGCGCGGGGCGCCATGTCCGGGAGCTCCTGAGCGAGCCACATCTGGTGTTGGCCCACGTCGCTCACCACGAGGGCACCGCTCTCGCCGATCCGTTTGGCGATCGCGCGCACGGCCTCACGTGCGCCTAACGGGCCCACCCGGCCGATCGGCTCGGGCGTCGGATCCGCTTCGCGCTCCCACTCACAGATCCGCTTCCACCACTCCGGGCGCTCGGCCCTCGGGATGCTCGTCGAGAGCAGCGCGAGCGAGTCGGCCAGCGATCCCGCAACCGGGACGTCGACGCGCATGGTGCGGCCAAACACCGAGGGGTCGACGTCGAAGTGGACGATCCGGGCCTTCGGCGCGAATGAATCCGGACGTCCGATGATGCGATCGTCGAAGCGGACGCCCAGGCCGACCACGAGGTCGGCGTCCTGGAGCGTGCGGTTGGCGCGTTCCGTTCCGTGCATGCCAGGAAGGCCGAGCGCCCGCGCATCCGAGGCGGGGAAAGCATCGAGCCCCAACAGCGAGGTGGTGACCGGCAGGTCGTTGCGTCGCACGAGCTCGGCGAGCTCGGCGCACGTGTCGCTCAGGATCACGCCCCGGCCGACCAACAGAACCGGACGTTCTGCACGATCGATTTCGTGCACGGCTTGAGCGACAGCCGCCTCGAGCTCCGACCGGGTGGATTCCCTTGAATCGGAGTTGGCCGCGTCCCGGGCCCGATCTGCCGCCCCGGCGGCGGCGGCCACGATGATTCGGGTGTCGACCTCGGCCGCCTGAACGTCCTTCGGGATGTCGACCAGGACCGGCCCAGGGCGTCCGCTCGACGCGATGCGGAAGGCCTCGGCGATCACATCCGCGATATCGGCTGCGTCCTCGATCAGGAAACCGTGCTTGGTGACGGGCATCGTGATGCCCAGGATGTCGGTTTCCTGGAACGCCTGCGTACCGATTGTCGGGCGAGACACCTGGCCCGTGATCGCCACCATGGGGACGCTGTCCATGAGCGCCGTCGCCAATCCGGTGACCAGGTTCGTGGCTCCTGGCCCACTCGTGGCCACGCAGACGCCTGTTGTGCCCGTAGCGCGGGCGTATCCGTCTGCGGCGTGTGCGGCAGCCTGCTCGTGTCGACACAGGACGTGCCGGAGTCGATCGGAGTACTGATAGAGCGAATCGTAAAACGGAAGGATCGCCCCACCGGGATGACCGAATAGCACCGACACACCCTCCCGGAGGAGGGCCTGGCAAGCCAGGTCGGCGCCGGTGATCGGCTTCATGTGGATCCTCGGTGTGTCAGTCATAAAAAAACCGGGCCCTCTCTTGGCGAGAGGGCCCGGCGGCGTTTCGGTGGCTTTTCGACGATCAGTCGATTCCGAAGCGCAGCACGCCCTCCCGGCCGAGCCTTACGATAAGGCTCAGACCGCTAATCAGACCGCTAATAAGAGCGAGTACGAGTACAAGCATGTTCAGAACCGGAATCACGTGTGTGCTACCTCTGGTGCTGTCGAAAAGCGAAGGCCCTAGATAGATACGGTGCTCCAACATGTCAACCCTTAGGGTCCGCCCATCTAGTTTGACATAGAGGGGCGTATGGAGGCAGGCTCATCTTGATTCCATGCAGGGCATCACCTGCGCTCACTCGGCGAAGCTTTCTTTCTGTGGGAGTAGCGGCCTTGTGCGCACCCCTCGGCGTGCCGCTGCGCCTGCTCGATCCGCGCCTCACGGCGCGACCCGGCCGTCCGACAATCGACCCTCAACGGGGAGCCGCGCGACTCGGTCCGGAGCTCGACCGGGGCGGCATCCTGTTCGTACCTGAAGGCTACAACTCAGAGGAGCCGGCCCCGCTCATGGTCGCGCTCCACGGTGCCGGGGGCACGGCACAGTCGTGGGCCCGTCTCTACGATCACTGCGAGGAGCGGGGCATCGTACTCCTCGCGCCCGACTCGCGGGCGCGCACTTGGGACGTCGTGCTGGGCGGCTACGGCCCCGACGTGCGCTTCATCGACCGGGCGCTCGAATACACGTTCGAGCGCTGCGCCATCGATCCGGAGCACATCGCCCTGGTCGGTTTCTCGGACGGGGCGTCGTACGCGCTATCGCTCGGCCCGTCCAACGGAGACCTGTTCACACATCTAATAGCGTGGTCGCCCGGCTTCTCCTCCCCCGAGGACCCGATCGTAGGGCGCCCCTTGGTCTACATCTCGCACGGGTCAGAGGACGGAGTCCTCCCGGTGCGACTGAGCCGAGACGCGCTCGCCCCCATGTTCGAGATGGACGGGTACGACGTGCGTTACGACGAGTTCAGCGGGCGACACGAAATGCCCGAGCCGATCATCGCGGCCTCGCTGGAGTGGTTCCTGACCTAGCGACCCTTCTCCGGGATCAGACCTTGGCCAGCGCCTCCGCCATGTTGCTCAGCGCCCGCTCAATGTTGGCCCGTGACGTCGCGATGTTCATGCGCATGTGGCCCGCGCCCCCGGTGCCGTAGCTGTCACCCGGGTTGAGGAAGACCTTCGCGTTTTCGGCAAACCACCTCTGCACGATGTCCTCAGGCGCAACCGTCCCCACCGACGTCTTGCTCTCTTCCGCGGCGGTGGCCACCGCCCCGATGCGGTCGACTACTTCGCTCACGTCCAGCCACGCGAGGTAGGTGCCCTGCGCCTTCCAGTACTTCACGTAAGGCACGTTGTCGCGGATGTAGCTCTCGGTGAAGTCGTGATTTCCGTCGATGTAGTCGAGGAGCTGGTCGACCCACTCGTCGCCGTCGGTGATGGCCGCTTGGTTGGCGACCATGCCCAGCGTGGTCAGGTCGGCGCGTGTGTTGGCTCTGACACGCTGCAGGTAATCTGGATTGGTCGAGAAGTACCAGGCCGCCTTCATAGCGGCGAGGCTGAAAGTCTTGCTGGCCGCCTTGAAGGTGAGGCTGTTGTTCACGATGTCCCTGTTCGGGAGGCTCGCGAACGGCGTGTACGTTACGCCCTTGGTGACGAAGTCGCAGTGGATCTCGTCCGCTAGGACCACGACACTGTGCTCCAGGCAGATCTCACCCATGCGGGTCAGGTCGGCGGGCGACCAGACGTTCCCGGTCGGGTTCTGCGGGTTACAGAGCATGAAGACGTTCGATCGGCGAGCGCGCATCTCGAAGTCTTCCCAATCGATCTCGTAACGGCCGTTCACGACCCGCAACTCGCTGTCTTCTGCCACGGTGTTCGTGAAGCGGAGATCCGAGTAGAAGCCGTTGTACGTCGGGCTAGCCAGCAGGACCTTGGCTCCCGGAGGCGCGAACGTCTGAATAGCGGCGATGAGACCGGGGTGGACGCCCGTCGTCAGCACGACGGTGTCAGGATCGATCTCAAGGCCGTAGCGGCGCTGATTCCAGTCGACGATCGACTGGACGTACGAAGCGGGGCGTCTCAGGTAACCCCAGTTCTCGTGGTCGCACCGCTCCGAAAGAGCGTTGGTGATGCACGGCGCGGCACGGAAGTCCATGTCGGCGATGCCCATGCCGACTTCCATGCTTTCACCGTACGACGCGATCGCACCGTCCCACTTGATGGCGTCGGTTTCGACCCGGCTGAAGACCTCGTCGAAGTCGAAATCGGCCTTACCGAGAATTGCAGGCCGGACGCCCGTCGATTCCTCCGCCAGCACACTCTCGGCACCTACCGCGCCCAGGACTGCCGTCATTCCAGCGCTCTTCAAGAACGACCTGCGATTGAGTCCGCTATTCAGTGCCATGCGTCCGGTCTCCTGTGCCTCTAGTAACCCCTCCGACCCCACACACCGTGATCGTCGCGGGCAGCGCCATTGTTTGCGCCGGGACCCCGATTGAGAGGCAACATGCGGATCCGTGGGGCGGGATGCCAGTTCGTGCCCACCCAGGGTCGGCAGAGTCCAACGCCCGCCCGTCTTTCTCGGTCCCTCGGGCGGTCCTAGCTTCGCGACCGACAACGGACTGGGCGGCCACGCCTCCACCGTATCTCACCCATCACAGACCACGCCATGTCGGCAGCGCGACGGCAGAAGGGACGCCGGAAGAAGGGACAGGGCGCCACCCCGTCCGTCGACGCCGCGGCTAAGGCCAGCGCCCGGCAACCGACGGGGTTGGGTGTGCTGTACATCCCGCTCGTTCTCGCTTTCGTGATTTTCGTGCTGTCGCTCGTTCCCCGCGTCCAGGGCAATCCGCAGCTCGTGTGGTCGTTTTGGGGGGGAGCGTGGACGCTCATCGTCTGGCAGGCTGTCCTCCTCGCACGCCTCAAGCGCGAGGGCATTGGCCGGTCTCTGGAGTCCGTGCTTCGACCGCAGCACTACGTCCAGGCGATGGTCCAGCTGGCCATCTTCGCGTACTGGGGCTGGCACTGGCGACCGGTGTACGACTTCGGGGTGCTCCTCTTCGCACAACTGTTGTTCGCCTACGCGTTCGACATGCTGCTGACCTGGTCGCGGCGAGAGCGCTACACGCTCGGCTTCGGGCCCTTCCCCATCATCTTCAGCATCAACCTGTTCCTGTGGTTCAGGGACGACTGGTTCTACCTGCAGTTCCTCATGGTGGGCATCGGCTTCCTGGGGAAGGAATTCGTCCGCTGGAATCGGGACGGGCGGAGCGTGCACATCTTCAACCCGTCCGCCTTTTCGCTCGGGCTGTTCTCGCTGGTTCTCATCGCGACGGGCACGACGCACCTGACGTGGGGGCAGGACATCGCCTCGACGCTGACTCTCGCGCCGATGATCTATCTGTATCTGTTCGTGCTCGGCCTGGTCGTGATGTACTTCTTCTCGATCACGTTCGTGGCAGCCTCCGCGGCGGTCACACTCTTCGGCCTGAGCGCTCTGTATGGCGCGGCGACGGGCGTACCCTACTTCCTCGACTCCGAGATCCCGGCCGCGGTATTCCTGGGCCTGCATCTCCTGATCACCGATCCGTCGACGTCGCCCAGAACGCCCTCTGGAAAGCTCGTCTTCGGCGCGCTGTACGGCGCGAGTGTCTTCGGCCTGTATGCCGTCTTGGGCGCGGCGGGGGCACCTACTTTCTATGACAAGCTGCTCGCGGTGCCGCTTCTGAACCTGAGCGTTCGCGGCATCGACAGCTTCGTTCGGGCGCTCAAGGACGGTCCGCTCGCAAATCGCCTGATCTTCGACGTGCCGGCGCTCAGGACCAACCTGGCTCACATGGCCATCTGGATCGTCTTCTTCGGCGCCATGGCGATGACCGGACGGACAGACGGCCGTCACACGGGGGACAGCCTGCCGTTCTGGGAGGAGGCGTGCTCCGAGAATCTGCCCAACGCCTGCGAGCGCCTGATCCAGCTCGAGAGCACGTACTGCGGCGACAGCGCGGCCTGGGCGTGCAACGAGCTGGGCGGTCACTACATGTCCGGCGACATCGTCGCGCTCGACCGCGATACGGCGCTCGGCTACTTCGCGCGGTCGTGCGAACTCAAGTTCCAAGCGGCGTGCTTGAACCTACTGGAGCCCGGCACGTTCGCCCGGACCGATCCGCGGCCGCTGGACCTCCGACTCATGCTCCGTGAGGGCGGGCTGAATCTGCTCGACATGCCGGAGCCCGAGTTGTACGAACGCGCGTGCGAGCACGAGTGGGCGTTCGCGTGCGTCAGCCTGGCGAGCACGATCTAGTGGGGAAGCGCGCCGTCCCGATCGCAGCAGGGCTGCTGGTCGCTGCCGTGTGGATCTCCCTTCAGCTGTCTCAGGTTCAGGCCAGCGGGGACACCGCATCCGCGGCGTCGACCGTGCCCTCCGTGCTCGCTGGATTCCGGTCCGACGCCTGGTTCCTCCCCGACGAACCGCTGCTAGGCTTCGTGGAGATCCCCGCGGGAGGGTTCTTCATGGGTAGCGATCCAGCCTCCGACCCCCTCGCGTTCGACATCGAGTACAACGCGAATCCCGCAGCGGACGGGACCGTCGACGTGGCGGCGTTCTACATGTCCCGTTTCGAGGTGACGGTCGCTCAGTTCGCGGCCTTCGTGGCGGCCACCGGACACCTATCCGATTCCCTCCGCATCCAGACCTCGCCGGATCACCCGATCGCTCATGTGTCGTGGCCCGATGCGCTCGCCTACGCCCGCTGGCTCGACTCCGAGCTTCGGGCGTCGACCGTCACGCCGGAGGCGCTCGCGGCCCTCCTGCAGGAGGGCTTCGAAGTGACACTCCCGACCGAAGCCCAATGGGAGAAGGCCGCACGGGGAGAGGACGGGCGCATCTACCCGTGGGGGAACGGGCCCGGGGCGGGCTTCGCCACCTATGCGGTCCGGCGCACAGCGCCGGTCGGGAGCGCCCTGTGCCAGGAATGCGCGTACGGCCTCTCCGACATGGCGGGCAACGTGTGGGAGTGGACGCGGAGTCCCTACCAGGACTACCCGTACACCGAGTCGGACGACCGCGACGGCCTGGACGCCGATGCGCTGTGGATCATGCGCGGAGGGTCGTTCGGAGATCCGGAGCGCATGGTTCGCGCCGCCAACCGTGGAGGCGCCGACCCCGGCGCCCGCCGCGCCTTCATCGGCTTTAGGGTCGCGCTGGTCCGCTAGCTCGGCGGCTCTAGATGGCCCGCCGGCTGGCCGACCTCAACTGGCTCACTAGCTCGCCGTCTCCAACTCGGTGGCGATGGCCGCGGATGCCCACTCGGCCGACGAACCCTCGTCTGCGACGGCCGCCACGACGATGCTTCCCGCCGCGATGTGTTCGTCCAGCGGCCCCGTCCGATAACCCAGCCCAGGAAGGCGGCACTCGTAGAACACGGTAGCGACGGTGAACAGAATCGCTCCGAGCGCGAGCCCCTCGAACGTGATGACCGCATAGGGCGGCAGCGACACGATCGGCATGCCTCCAGTCGGCAGATTGGCCGCCTGCGCCGTGAGGCTCGCTAGTAGGAAGCCAGCGGTCCCGCCGACGAGAGCCCCCAGGGGCGCGAAGAGCGTCACGCGAGAGGTGAGCTTCGCCCCACCCGGCACGATGTCGTGGGCGAGCGGGATCGAGCTGCGCACCTCGATGTCGGCCGGCGCGATGCCGGCCTCGGAGAGTCGCTGCAAGGCGCCCCGGACATCGGACTGACGCTCGAAGACGGCGTGGAGTCGGCTGTCGGCCATCTAGTGCTCCCCCTTCGCGATGGCCTCGCCCTCACGCACTTCCCAGATCGAGACGATCGGCGCGAATTGGACGAAGAGGAAGTACAGGAGCGCGAACAGGCCGAACGAGCCGATCAGGATGCCGATCTCGACCAGGCTCGGCGTGTACGAGCCCGGAGTGAAGTCGAGGCGAGGCAGGCTGAGCGTGCCCACAACGATCAGGAACCGCTCGATCCACATGCCGACAAGAACGCCCAGTCCCACGATCGCCGTCGCCAACGGTTTGCGGCCCTTCGGGAACGACAGAACCGACAGCGGGATCACCACGTTGATCACGATCATGGTCCAGAAGATCCAGGAGTACCGGCCCGATATCCGGTCGTTGAATACAGCCAACTCGGCCGGCTCGTTGCCGTACCAGACCGTGAGGTGCTCGGCGAACGTGAAGTAGCCCCAGAGGAGCGTGAACGTGACGAAGAGCAGCCCGAGGTTGTTGAAGACCTTGTCGTTCAGAAAGTCCTCGAGGTGCAGGCCTCTCCTGAGCACATACATCGCCAACATGAGTACTGCGATGCCGGAATAGATCGCGCCTACGACGAAGTACGGCCCGAAGATCGTGCTGTGCCACATGGGCTGGCGCGTCATCGAGAAGTCCCACGACACGACCGTGTGCACCGAAACGGCCACCGGGATGATGATCACGGCCATCGCCCGGATTCCCGCCTCGAGCGAGTGCCATTGCTGTGGCGTGCCACGCCAGCCGAGAGACAACACGCTGTACATCTTCCCGCGCAGGCTCCGCCCTTGCCCAAGCGCTCGGTCTCTGAGAATCGCCAGGTCGGGGATCATCGGCAGCGCGAGATACAGAAGGCTCCCGGTCAGATAGGTCGTGATCGCCAGCATGTCCCACACCAGCGGCGAGCGGAAATTGGGCCACAAGCCTCGGGTGTTGGGAATCGGGATCATGAACCAGAAGAGCCACGGCCGCCCCAGGTGGATCAGCGGAAAGAGCCCACCGATCAAGAGCGCGAAGACGGTGATCGCCTCTGCGCAGCGGGTCACCGATCGCCTCCACTCGGCACCCGTGACGCGCAGGATCGCCGAGATGAGCGTGCCCGCGTGGCTGATGCCGATCCAGAAGACGAAGTTGGTGATGTAGAAGCCCCAGAAGACGGGGCGGTTGATGCCGGCTACGCCGATGTCGTTGACGACCTGGTATCCCCAGGAATAGAAGAGCAGACCCGCCAGGAGGCCCGTGATGAGGCTGCCCACGATGAGGCCAGGCCTCGGACCGCTGAGCGGCCGGAAGAGCGGCTCCTCGGCAGCGACGTGCGTGACCTCGGCGCTCGGCGGGGCCGGTGGAGCGGTGGCCGCCACTACTCGCCGCCCCTCAGGTAGATCACCGAGGGCTCGGTGCCCATGTCTTCAAGGAGGTGTGAGGCGCGCGTGTTTCTGGCAGCCTGCGCCACCTGACTCTTCGGATCCTCGAGGTTGCCGAAGACGATCGCGCCGGCAGGACACGACTGCGCGCAAGCGGTCGTGATATCGCCGTCACGTACGTCGCGGTCCTCGTCCTTGGCGATGGACTGGCCATCCTGAATCCGCTGGACGCAGAACGTGCACTTCTCCATGACACCCGCCGGGCGCACGCTCACATCGGGGTTGAGCTGCCTGTCGAGCGGCTCGGGGAAGTCTCCCGCGTGCCAGTTGAAGAAGCGGACCGTATAGGGGCAGTTGTTCGCGCAGTACCGCGTGCCGATACAGCGGTTGTACACCATCGCGTTAAGCCCGTCGGGCGTGTGATATGTCGCGTAGACGGGGCACACCGGCTCGCACGGCGCCGAGGCGCACTGCTGACAGAGCACGGGCTGGAAACGGACCTTGATGTCCGGGAACGTGCCCTCGTAGTGCCGCTCGATACGGAGCCAATGCATCGCCCGCCCCTTCGCCGCCTCTTCTTCGCCCACAGTCTGGATGTTGTTCTCGGCGTGGCACGCCACGACGCACGCGCCGCAGCCCGTGCACAGATCCGTGTCGATCGCCATGCCCCAGCGGGTCATTTGGCCCCCTCCCCGCCCGTGACTTGAGGCGCCCATCCGACCGGGATGTTCTCGCCCTCACCGTGGTCTTCGTAGCTGCGGCCGAAGCGCACGAGCTCGCCTGATCCCAGCCGCTGGACGCGCACGCGGTTCGCGGCCCACGCGGGCGCGGCGGTGCCTTCGACCTGGATGTCGCCTACGAGATCCATGGGATTCGCGCCGCGGCCCTGGGCGTATCGGCCGTAGTCGCGATGTCCTTGGCCGAACGGCACGCCAATCACGCCTGGCCGGGCCGCGGGGTCGATGACGGCGTGCAGCTCGATGCCGCCTGTAAACGATTCGAGTCGCAGCAGGTCGCCGTCTTCCACGCCCAGCTCTTCGGCATCATGAGGCGACAGCTCCGCCCAACTGTTCCACATCACCGTCGACATCGGGTCCGGCATCTCCTGCAGCCACGGTCGGTTCGCGCCGCGCCCATGGCCGGTCTTCACCGACTCGAAGGGCAAGACCAGATAGGGGTAGGCGGCGGCCTCGCCCGTGAATGTGCCGGCGACCCACGCGGGTGCGGCGTTCGCGGGACCCGGAGGCGCCGTCATGGGCGTGCCGTCACCGAACACGCCGCCGCGAGCGAGGGCTTCGTTGTAGTAGTCGCTCGCGTCGGCAGTGGCTCCGCCCGGAAGCCGGCTCACCTCGGCTTCGATCCGCTCGCGGGCGAGCGCCTGGAAGCTCGACCACGGGAAGGCCGATGCCATCGGCTCCCCGAGTGCGGCAGCCAGCGCGAGAATCACGTCGCCGGGGTGATGGCCATTTCCGAGCGGCTCGACCACAGGCCTCGTGAGCCCGACCACGGGAACGCCCATCGAGGTCGCCGGCTCGACGCAGCTGAAGCGCTCGAGCTCCGTGCTCAGCGGCAGCACCAGGTCGGCCTCAAGGGCGGTGTCGTCACGGAAGCTGCTCAGCGCGATGACCGTACCGACGTTCGCCAGCCGTGCTTCCATCCCCGAGCTCGAGGGAAACGCGTGGAGCGGATCCGCGTCGGCCACGAAGAGCAGATCGATCGGGCCGCCCGGGGCGCCCGGATCATCGGACTGGCCGCCCATTCGGGCCACCAGGTCGGACATCGAGGTCTCTTCCGCCCCGGCAGGCGCGATCGCCGTCGCTAGGCCGGCACTCGCAGGAGCGAAGACGCCACCTGGTTCACCGAGGTTGTCGAGCAGGACGTTCAGGCCGAGCGCGGCGACGACGTTGAAGAGCCCATTGGTGTGCGCGGCCGCCGACCCGCCGCCGATAACGAGGCGGCTCTCGGCCGCGGCGAGCTCACGGGCGACCCGTTGGATCTTCTCGACGGGCAGATCGCACAGGGCCACCGCTTCCTTGAGGCTGGGTGGGTCATCCGGGAAGAGGCGGGCATATGCCGCTGTTCCGCCGCTGCTGACCAATCCCTCGTCCAATAGCACGCCCGCGATCGCTCGGGCGAGGACACCCTCGGCGCTCGGACGCACCGGAAGCCACTCGTCTGCGTTGGCCGCCGTGAGCGACATGCGCGCCTCCGCCTGGACGAATCGGCCGCGGCGGCCGGGGCGGCCGCGCCTCATCTCTGCGAGAGCGCGCGTGTAGTGCACCGGGCTCCGCCAGCGGTCGAGCATCGCCGAGCCGATCGACAGGACGTAGTCGGATCGCGCGATGTCGAAGTAGGGGAAGTCGGTCGTGCCGAGGCTGATCTGGGCGGCGCGGCGCTCGACCTCGAGCTCGGGGGCTTCCAGGAAGGCGGGTGGCGGCGAGCCTAGCTCTGCGGCGAAGCGCCTGAGAAGGCCCCCGACCAGGCCAGAGCGATCCGCGCCGATGAAGGCGATCCGCTCAGCTGGCGTGTTCGCGATGGCCTCGACCGCAGCCGCCAGCCCTTCCTCCCAGGTCAACGCCTCGAAGGAGCCGTCGCCGCGCGCCCCGGTCCGTCGCTGCGGGTCCAGCATGCGGTCCGGGTTGTACAGCTCCTGGAGCACCGAGTGGCCCAGTGCGCACACTCCGCCTCGGTTCACGGTGTGGTCGGGGTTTCCCTCGATCTTCTTGGCATTCCCATCGACAACCCGGACGATGATCCCGCAGCCGGCGGCGCACTGTTGGCAGACCGACGGACTCCAGATGCTCTCGCCCTGGAGGGCGCCCGGGCGGACGGCCGGCTGTACGATGAACTGCTGCTCTTCGGCCTTGCACCCATCGAGGAGCGCGACGCCCGCCCCGACGGCGGACGTCTTCAGGAAGTCGCGTCTACGCAACGCTCCGCCTCCGGGCCGTCAATGATGGCATGTGAGGCAGTCCGTGGGGGCTTCGCTCTCGCGATGGCAGTCCAGGCACCAACCCATATCCGCCGTGTTGATGACACGCTGCGCGACGGTCATCTGCGTGACGTCCCCGTGGCACCTGGCGCACTCGACCCCAGCGCGGATGTGCGGCTTGTGCTTGAAGTGGATCATCGCCGTGGCGGGCATCGCGTTGACCTTCGTCCAAACGATCGGCTCCCGCGCCTGGAAAGCCGCCATGACTTTCACGACCTCCGGATGGTCGGGGATCTCACGGCGGTGGCAGGCGGCGCAGGATGACAGAGGAGGAAGACCCGCTACGGCCTGGGTCTCAACGCCCTGGTGGCACCTCACACAGTCGATGTCCTGGGCCGCGTGAGCCTGGTGGCTGAACGCGATCGGCTGGGAAGGGGCAGGAGGTGGAGAATCGGAGCAGGCGCCGAGGAGGAGGAGCGAACCGGCCAACGCGAACGACGCGACCCGCCGCGCGAGCGGCTCCGCAGACCCGCGTCTCGACATTCCTCGCGCTTCGTGCTCGTCCGTCCGCCGCATCAAGGCTCCAGCTGGAATGATTACCACGAGATCGGCATCCAAAGCCTACGAATTGTTGACGTGGCAAATGTATCCCGGGGCCTTCGACCAGCAAGACGTCGACGACGTAGCGGAGTTCCCATCCTGCCATGCAGGGGAACAGGCGTTGATGCGACCATCTAGGGGCGCCTGTTCACCCTACGCACGATATGTATCTTCATTGTATATACATCACGGAGATACGATGCTTGTACGCATTCAGAAGTGGGGCAATTCCTTGGCTTTGAGGATTCCGGCCGCGTTCGCTCGCGAGACGGGCATCGATTCGGGCGCCGAAGTGAACCTCTCGCTGGAGGACGGCAGGTTGGTCATTACACCGACCGTTCCTGAGCCGTACTCGCTCAACGCCCTCCTCGATGGCATCACTGACGAGAACACGCATGAACCCGTCGACGTCGGACCGGCGCAGGGCGACGAAGCGTGGTAGTTGGGGGCTACGTGCCGGATCGGGGAGACGCCGTGTGGCTCCGCTTAGATCCGCCGGAGGGGCATGAACAGGCGGGCCGGAGACCGGCGCTGGTCCTGTCTCCGGCGAGCTACAACGGCAGAGTCGGCCTAGCGATCCTGTGTCCGATCACGAGCCGGGTGAAAGGCTACCCATTCGAGGTCGCACTCCCTGCGGAGGGTGCCGTAAGCGGAGTCGTCCTGTCAGACCAGGTGAAGAGTCTCGATTGGCGGACGCGAGGTGCCGAGCTGATCCAGCCTCTGCCGGCGTCGGTCACCGACGAGGTGCTGGACAAGCTCAGGACGCTGTTGGGTTGACCGTCGGTCGCCGAGGGCTTGGTCGCACCGACAAGCGAGATCCGATTCCCTACTAGAACCGCACGAACTCCCCGTCCAGCGCCTTGATCCACTCCCGGTCGAGACCCGCGTCGAGTGCTGTGGACGACCACAGCGCGAGCGACTCGACCACCTGATCGATGATCGCGGAGCCGCGTCTGGGAACGTCGAATCGCGATCCGATCTCGAGGAGGTCCTCTCGAGTGAAGTCCAGGTGCTTTCCGTTCGCGGACATCTGGTGCTGCCGCGTCCAGGGGCTGTGCGCGGCGTAGGCCACATCGTAGGCGGGCGCGAGCCGCCATCGACCCTCGCGGTCCATGAGGAACGAGAAGTTCTTCACGTGGTCGTCCCGGTTCAGCGTCGCGAACGAGAACACCATCCGTCGATACGCCTCGTTGACGGCCGGCTGACCCAGATGCAACGCCCGGATCGTCCGGAAATAGTCCTCATACGAGAAGGCGAACTGCTCGTTGAAGTCGACATGTTGGAGCCCTCCGAGGCTGTGCATGTGCAGCCTGTCGCCAGCCGTGCGATCGAAGCGGCGCGTCATGAAGTGCCCGAAGCCGCGCTCCTCCAGGAGATGGGTCGGCTCCATGTCGATGCCCGCCGCACGGGCCATGACCGAGTACACGTACTCGGTTCGTCCGTACGGAAGCGCCGCGTAGGACGCATCGGCCGTCAGGCCGCCCGAGCCACGCTGCACGCCATCGAACTTGATGATCCAGGGCTGGTCGCCCGCCTCGGGCGCCGCGAATCCGGAGCGCACGCGGTTTACCGCGTGGTTCCACAGGACGAGCGCCTTGGCGCGCGCGCCACCGGCGCTGCCTCCGACACGCATGATCTCCGGGATCGCGGCATCCGCATCACCTTCGATGAGGCTCCGTGCCTGGCCGACGAGCGAGGCGACCTCGAGAGCCTCCACAGTCGCCGCTCCCGGTGGTGCGTATGCCGGCTCGTACTCGAGCGCTCCCATGGCACGAGAGCCCATGTAGAGGAGGCGCTGCACGGGACTCAACTCGGCACCCGCCCGCCCGGCCTGATGGAAGTAGCGTCGGATCACGCGGTTTCCGAAATCGTCCGGAAGCGAATCCGCGAGCACCCCAGGAAGACCGCCGAAGCCCGGCGTGCGGGTAAGCTCTGGGAAGGTCAACGGCCCACGTCTCGAGAGGGGCAGCTGGAGAGGCGAGATGTCGAGTCCGGAGCGACGGAACTCCTCGTCGAACTCGAAGGTGACGGACCCCGCTGAGTCCTCGGCGACGGCACCCACACGCTGGCCCCACAGCCGGATCACGGCGACGGGTCGATCGTCTTGAGGAGAAGCCATGGTCCGTTGCTCAGCCACGACTCGGGCGCGCCCGTTTCCGTCCGCGCTCTCGGGCTTCCGCGAGCCGAATCGGCGAAACGAGCGGCGGAGGCAGGAACCCATCCAGGGCCTCGAGTCGGCCCAGCGCCCGGAGGATCTTCACGATCGTCTCGAGCCGAGTGTTCTCTCCGGCCTCAGTGCGCTTCAGTGTCGCAAGCCCCACCCCCGCGGTCTCGGCAAGCTGGGCCTGCGTGACGTTCTGCTGGAGCCGATAGGTCCTGAGCCGACCACCCAGCTCACCAAGCACCTCACGAGTCGTGTCAGTAGATCGTATCTGAGCCATTATATCCCTATTTCTCGATAGTAGCTTGAATATGAGCTACACAGCAGAATAGGGCAACACCGTGAGTATCAGATACGACACGTTATAGGCGAGTTACGCCTATAACGTATCTAATACGAGCTACCGCAGGGTCTGTCCTCACGCCCTCCAGTTTCAGATGTTGCGCCACAGATACGACGATGTCGGGTTCCCGTGCAGGAATAGGATCGGGTCGCCGGCGCCTTCGTCGATGTAGTGCATGCGGGAGCCGAGGACTTCGATGTAACGCGACTCGAACGGGAAGTCTGCGGAGATGGCCGAGGTCGCGCCGGCGGCGGGTTGCTGGGCCAGCAGATGACCGGGGATGCCGGTCAGGACGGCTCCGACGATCAACGCACCCAGCCAGCCGGTTGCGGCCCGCGATGCTCCCGAGGACCGGACGTCCATCAGTTCCCCTCCCCCAGCGCCGCCCTCAACTCCTCGAACCAGTTCACGACCACCAGGAAACGCTCCGGAGCCACGTTCTCATCGGTCTGCTCCTCCAGGCCTAGGTTTTCGGTGATCACGAACCGGTCGCCAGCGGGGTGGAGATCCCAGTCAGACGGATTGTAAGTGCCGGACAGGAGCGAGTCCGTGCTCGTCACGACGAACGGCGGACCCCTCTCCACGTGCGCAGCCATCAGAATTCGGACCGGACCTGCCACCGTCCAGTAGTAGATGGTCCTCCCGTCGGGTGACCACCTGGGTCGAAAGCCTGTTGCCGTCGAGACCATTTCCCTGGCACCGATGTCCGGGTAGCTCCGGATGAAGACGTTAGGGGGTGTAGCCCCCCCCTCTTCGAACTCGTCGTAGGCCGCCAGGTCGCCTGATGGCGACACCTGCATGTCGCGCAGTTCGTCCTCCGAACTCAAGTACTCGCGCACAACAGCGCTGTCACCCGACAGATTCACGACCCGAAGATCGGGACCGCCCGTCAAGAAAACAATCTCGTCGTCCGAGGGCCAATCGAGCGGAGCCTGATAGCCCGACAGGCGAAGAAGGTGCTCAGGTGGACTGTCCTCGTTCACATCTTTGACGAAGAGGTCGACGCCCTCCGAGCCATCGCGCGCCGAGGCGAACACGATCCGCGTTCCGTCCGGGGACCATATGGGTGCGGTGTTGACTCCCTCGGATGTGAGCGGTCTGGGCGTGGTGCCCAACGACACGTCATACGTGAAGACCTGCGCGAGCTCATCCCCACCGGACGCGTACGCGACGAAGCGTCCGTCGGGCGACCATCGAAAATCACCGAAGTCGGCTCGAGCGAGCGGTGGCTCCACGACGTCTCCATCGAGGCTGACGACCACCATGCGCCGCCCTCCCGTTGTGCCGCTTCCTCCGCCGGCCCCATATACCAGCGTTCCGTTTCGCGACAGTGAGTAGCGGGCGAACCAACTCCCAAACCCCGTGCTGATGCTCAAGCCGCCGAAGATCGGGACCGCCGTGCCCACTACGTCTAGTCGGGTCATGTCGAACGCTACGGCCCACAGCCCACCCGTGTCGTCCGAGTAGAGTAGGTGCCCGGTTTCGGAAAGCTCGGGTTGGTACGCGTCTGCAACGAGCGTGCGGACCGAATCGGTCTCGAGATCGAGGAGCACGACGTCGCCCGCCAGCCCGCCGATGATGGCCCGACCGCCGGGAAGCAGGCTCGGGCTGAAAAAGCCCGTCGTACGCAACGCCACGACTTCACCACCTGTTTCAGGCACCAAATACATACCGGTGGGCCCCGAGAACACGATCGAGCCGGCATCACCCCAGTGGGCATCACGAGGTCGCAAGTCGCCTGCCGGCACCAATGGACGGGGTGCGCCGCCTGAGACGGACACGCGCAATAGGGCCCGACCTGAGGAGTATGCGAGCCACAGTCCGTCCGGGGAGAACGAAGGCTCTCGTGCACCCTCGGTCTCGGGTACTAGTCGGAAGCGTTCGTCGTCAGCACCTCGGAGATACATCGCTCTCTCGCCGTCCACCGTGCCAGCAACGGCGAATCTATCGCCGTCTGGTGAGACGATGATCTTGTCTGCGGGCCCGAGCTGGATGTCGCCGATGTCGACGAACGATCGGGTCGGGAAGCCCCTCTCGACGGCGGCTGGTGGGCGTATCCAACCCCAGCCGGCGACCACGGCCATGATCATGCCCACGAAAAGCATCGCTACGGTGCGGTGGTCCTTGAGCCAAGTGGCATCGGTGACGGTGGGGCTGGATGCGGCTGCCGCCGGGCTTGGCGTGGTCGCTGCGGATCCCGCCGCGGGGCCGGTCCTGGCTAGCCGCGCCTGATACGTGAAGCCCTCGTCCTGCAGGGCTGCCGCGAAGTCCGCGGCGCTCGCGAAGCGGTCGGCCGGGAGCTTCTCGAGTGCCTGCGCTATGGTCGCGGACACGTGCGGCGGGACGGTCCTGCGCGCCTCCGTTACGGGCGGTGCGTCGGCCGTGAGAACCTTCACCAGCACGGCCTGCGCCGTCGATGCGGAGAACGGCGGCTCTCCCGCGAGCATCTCGTACAGGACGCACCCGAGCGCGTAGACGTCCGAGCGAGGATCGACGTCCCGATCGCCCGTCGCCTGCTCGGGACTCATGTAGTGCGGCGTGCCCAGGCTGAGCCCCGTCTCCGTCATGCGGCCACCACCGGCCTGGGCGACCGCCAATGCGATGCCGAAGTCGGCCACGAGCGGCTCGCCCTGCTCGCTGAGGAGGACGTTGGCTGGCTTGATGTCCCGGTGCACGACGCCGTGCCCGTGCGCGTAGTCGAGCGCAGAGGCGACCTTCTGCGTGATCGCGAGCGCGTCCTTTACCGCGAGCTGCTTCTCGCGATCGATCCTGCCTCGGAGCGTCTCTCCATCCACAAAAGGCATCACGTAGAACAGGAAGCCGTCCGCCTCGCCGGAATCAAACAACGGCAGGATGTGCGGATGCTGCAGGTTCGCCGTCGTCTTGATCTCAGCGAGGAAACGCTCGGCTCCGACTACCGCGGCCAGCTCGGGCTTGAGCACCTTGAGCGCGACTTTGCGCTCGTGCTTGATGTCGTCGGCGAGGTAGACGGTCGCCATGCCGCCTTCGCCGATCTCGTGCTGGACGGTGTAGCGGCCCTCTAAGGCCGCGTTTAGGCGGGATACAGTGTCGGCGCTCACGCGGGAATCCGAGCTGTGACGGCGACCGAGATTCGTTCGTCCAACGCATCCACCTGTGAAAGGCGCTCGCGCAACTCCTCGCCGGACACGAGGCCTTACTCCGCGAGCGCCCGACAGAATTCAACGTCCTTCGGCCGTCCCGCAATGGCCTTGGAGATCCAGAGGTCATGCATGGAGATGCTCGAACTCGTCTCGCTTCACCGGCTCCGCCCCTCCTCGACCGCGAATTCTCGGTAGACCTCGGATCGCTCCTCGGCGGACAGGACGCCTGCGAACGGGGTAACGTGCCGAAGCTCCCACGCCCAAGGGGCTGGATCAGCCCCCGAGCGTTGCGCCTACTGCTCGAGTGGACGGATCTTCACCGTAGTGAGCTCGAGGTGAATTGGAACCGCGCACGTGAGCACAGACACCTCTTGCCTGTGGAGCCCCTTCCATGATCGGGTACATGCTTCTGCACGTGACGAATGTGAAGTGCATCGGCCCGCACACACTGCGTGTGTGGTTCGACGATGACGCCGTGAAAGATGTCGACCTCACCGATGAGCTGTGGGGTGAGGTCTTCGATCCCCTGCGCGATCCGGACTTTTTTCGTCAGGTCTCCCCGAATCAGGAGACCGGGACCGTGCAGTGGCCGAATGGAGCGGATCTCGCGCCCACCTTATCTTCATGAAAAGGGCGTCACTGTAGCCGGATAGACCGAAGCCTACGTCGGAGTTGAGGAGTCATGAGTACACGAGCCCGTTGGATCGCCGGGAGCACGACATGCCTTTTGATCGCCGGTATGACGGCTTGCGCCCCCGGGGAGGACGTATCCGGAGGCGCGGCTAGTGCGGACGCCGCACCCCCCGAGAGCATGTTCGGCGGCGTCGAGAACTATCCCGCGATGACCACCGAGGCCGAGTACCTCGCCGCTCTCGAGGAGCTGTCGAACTGGGGCCGCTGGGGTGATGACGACGAGCTGGGCGCGGCGAACCTCATCACGCCTGCCAAGCGGCTGGCCGCGGTCGCCCTCGTCACCGAGGGAATCACCGTCTCGATGGCGCACGACATCGTGCAGGAGCGCGCGATCGATGCCGGATCGATTTTGAATCGCGAGGTGTTGAGCGCCCGGCCAAGCGGAGCCTCGGACCGCCTTCAGTACACGGGCAGTTACCACGGCGTCATCCATAGCCATCTGGATGCGGTGGGCTGCCACATGATGGTCGATGGGCAGGGTTACAACGGGATGGGGTGGGAGGAGATCGAGGCCGCAGGTGGGTGTCCCAAGAGCAGCATCAACGTCCACAAGGACGGGATCGTCACACGCGGAATTCTATTTGATGCCACGCTGCTGCCGGGCTTCGGGACCGAGGAAGGGTGGGTCGAGCCCGGGCGGTCCATTCGGGCCGCAGATCTGGTCGCGCTCGAGGAGATCCAGGGCGTCACAGTTCAGCCAGGCGACGTGATCCTGCTGCACACGGGCCGTTGGAAGCGTCGGGCGGCACTAGGTCCCTGGCCGACGCGGGACGGGGTTGCCGGATACCACGCGGACGTCGCGTACTTCCTCAAGGACCGCGGTGTGTCATTCATCGGTCATGACATGTGGCAGGACGCGACGCCGCAGGAGCTAACTGAAGTGGAGTTGCTGCCGCTTCACCGTCTCGCGTTGGTCGCGATGGGTATCGGGATCTTCGACAACCTGGACTTCGATCGTGTCGCGGAGGTGGCGAGGGAACTCGGGCGTTACGAGTTCCTGTTCACAGCTGCGCCACTGAGGATCGAGCTGGGGATGGGGTCACCGCTGAATCCGATCGCAACGTTCTAGGGAGCTAGCAGGAGGCCAACAACTCCGTCGCGATCTTCTCGAAGAGCGGCGCCTCGAGCTTCTGGTATCCGGCGAGCGCCTCTTCGAGGAGTCCTCGAGCCCTGTCGCGATCACCCGGTGCGTCGTGACGAAGGAGCGCCCACGCGTACCAGCGGCGGTTGTCGAACGCGCCCATGATGTGTGGGACTTCTTCGGCTTGTTTCGCCGCGGTCTCGAAGTGCTCCTCAGCCGCGTCCCACTTCCCCGCGCACGCCGCCGCGATGCCCGCCGAGGTCGCCCACATCGTGAACGCCCGGCCAACAATCCCACGTGTAAGCGAATCTGCGGCGTCAGGGTACAAAGCGGCGGCCTCCTCGACTTGTCCTAGAAGAGCGAGACCGCAGATCACATCATGAAAAGCCAAAGCGGCGCCGGCCCAAGTCCTGGAGTCTGCGCGGTACAGCTCGGGCCTGAGCGCTTCGAATAGTGTCAGGGCGTCCGGCCGGTTCGCATAAGCCGCGACGTGAAAACGCCCTCCGCGAGCGGTATGGCTCCACGCGAGCCGACGGGCGAAGCCCACCCAAGTGGATTCTGCGAGACCATCGAGCGCGTAGTGAGATGAAACTGATAGGCGCCTGAGGGGGCGCGGTATCGAGGTTGACCTCGACCCCCGCCGAACGCGGCCCTAGACTTACCGGTCCGCCGCGTTGCGTCCACAACCCGCGAGCGGGCCGAAGCGTCTACTCCGCTGACAGAAGTCGGCATCTGGATGCGCGAATCGGAGAGGCAGTGAGCAGAAGCGACACGAGCAGCAAGAACGGATGGACGACGGGCCCACGAGCCCTGATGTGCCTGATGGTTCTCGCCGTATCCGCATCATGCGGGGGCACATCCGCCCCGGCCGACTCAGCGGGCCCTCGCATCGTGCAGCCGGGCGCTCCGGGAGAAGCCAGCCGAACCTTCGAGGTTGGCGACCTGGCAGACATCGGTGGGACCCGGTACACCGACGCCGACGTTCGCTTCATGAGCGGCATGATCCCGCATCACGCGCAGGCTCTCGACATGACCGCGCTCGTGCCTGACCGGGCCGCGAACGAGGCGTTCAAGGGCATGGCGCTGCGCATGCGGATCTCCCAGCGCGACGAGATCGGCCTGATGACCAGATGGCTCGTCGAACGTGGCGAGGAGCCTCTACCCACCGACGCTCACCGCCAGATGCTCAACGGAGCGATGCCTTCGATGCACGGCATGCTCACGCAGGACCAGATGCAGCAACTGACCGCGGCTGAAGGCGTAGCGTTCGAACGGCTCTTTCTGGAGTTCATGATCCAGCATCACCAGGGTGCGATCATGATGGTGAGAGAGCTCTACAACTCCTCTGGAGCCGCCGAGGACACGACGGTGAACTTCTTCGCATCCGAGGTAGACTCGGACCAAGTAATCGAGATCCGCCGCATGCAGCAGATGCTCGCGGAACGACGCTAATCACACCGCTTCATTCAATCGATACGAGGAATAGGATGAGACTCGAAAAAATCACCCAGCTGATCATCGGCAGAGGATCGAGGGCCGTGATGGGCGCGATTGCCGTTGCGGTCGCTCTCGCGATGACCGTTTCCGACGGTGTCGCTCAGGCAGCGGAGGACACCGTCCCACCCGAGCCGCAGTTCACGTGGGATCCGAACGATCCCCGCATCGGACTGGGTGCCGGGTGGCTGGACGCCGAGTCGGCGATCCGAGGCCTGGAGCACATCGCTGAGCTCCCGCGCCCGGACGGCTTCTTCAATCCGGAGACTCCGGGCGATGGCCGGTTCAACAACACCGACCTGGCCTTCCAGGGAGACTACCTCTATCAGGGCAACTACAACGGGTTCCAGGTCTACGACGTCACGAATCCGACGGCGCCGACACTCCGGCTCTCCGTGGTTTGCCCGGGCGGTCAGGGTGACGTGTCCGTCTACCGCAACCTCGTCTTCATGTCCCAGCAGGAGACACGGGGACGTATCGACTGTGGTATCGAGGGCGTGGCGGACTCGATCAGCACCGAACGACTGCGTGGCGTCCGGATCTTCGACATGTCGGACATGGATAACCCGCGCCAGGTCGCGGCCATCCAGTCGTGCCGTGGCTCGCATACGCACACGCTGGTCACCGACCCGAACGACACCGAGAACATCTACGTATACATCCAGGGCACGAGCTCACCGCGCCCAGGTGACGAGCTAGCCGGCTGCTCCGGTGGCGAGCCCGAGGACGACCCGAACACGGCGCTCTTCCGCATCGAGGTCGTACGCGTGCCCCTCGACGCGCCGCAGGACGCCGAGATCATCAATATGCCGCGCATCTTCGCGGACGACGCCGGCAACATCGCGGGTCTGTGGACCGGTGGTGATCACGGCGCCGGCACGCAGAGCACGCGGCGGACGCACCAGTGCCACGACATCACGGTCTTCCCGGACATCGGTCTGGCCGGCGGGGCGTGCGCGGGGAATGGGATCCTTCTGGACATCTCCGATGTCACCAATCCCCGGCGAATCGACGAAGTGCTCGATCCGAACTTCGCGTATTGGCATTCGGCGACGTTCAACAACGATGGCTCCAAGCTCGTCTTCACGGACGAGTGGGGCGGCGGCGGCGCACCGCGCTGCCGCGCGAGCGATCCGCCCACCTGGGGCGCGAACGCGATCTTCACGATCGAAGACGGCGAGATGACGCTGGGCGGCTACTACAAGCTCCCGGTGCCGCAGACCGAGCAAGAAAACTGCGTCGCGCACAACGGGTCGATCATCCCGGTTCCTGGTCGTGATCTGATGGTCCAAGCCTGGTACCAGGGCGGCCTGTCGATCATGGACTTCACCGACCCGGCGAACGCATTCGAGGTCGCATTCTTCGATCGCGGCCCGCTGAGCATGGAAGCGCTCTTCACGGGCGGCTACTGGTCGACGTACTGGTACAACGGCCGGATCTACGGAGCGGAGATCTCACGCGGGATCGACGTTTTCCGCCTCACGCCGACCGAGCACCTCTCACAGGCCGAGATCGATGCGGCCGAGTCGGTACGCATCGATCAGTTCAACGCCCAGCTCCAGCCGCGGGTCGAGTGGCCTGCGTCGGTGCCCGTAGCGCGGTCCTACCTGGACCAGATGGTCCGCGGCAATGGCATCCTGACGGATCGGGTGCCCACCGTGATCGATATTCTCGACCGGGCGGGGCGCGGCAACGCGAGCCGCCTGCAACTCGGAGAGGTCGCGGCTCAGCTCGAAGCCGACGCCGCGGCCATTCGTAGCGGCACGCTGGGTGGCGACGAGCGGCGCCTCGAATTGCTCGCATCAGCACTCAGGGACTTGGGCAACTGAGGTAGTCGACCGGCGTTGACGCTGGTCGAGCTGTAACAAAGCGCCCGGGGCCTCACGGCCCCGGGCGCTTTTTCTTGTAGGTCGGTCACCCGCCGGCTGGATCTGCCCCGATCAGACGCGCGACAGTGCCGTGCACCCGCTCGATATCGGAGACGATCAGTGAGTTGGTGCTCTCCGCGACGGAGACGCTGCCCCTGGGCGAGAGCATGGCCGCGATCGCCGGCTGGAGCTCCGACGCCCGCGAGAACGAGATCCGGTAGACCCGGGTCACGATCGGCGCGACGACCTCTCCCGCGTTGAGGTCCTCCATGTTGCTCACCCTGATGACCCCGTACTCGTTCTCGACGGCCACGAGACCGTGGCCCGCCAGGATCGTCCCCAACGCAACATCCCAAGGGGTGTCGATGATTTCAGCGGTCACGAAACCGGCGACGCCAACGCCCTGGACGATCGAATTACCGGAGAACCGGGCGAACGCGAGCAGGACATCCGCGATCGGAGCCTCCGTGAACGTCATCGAGACGCGGGACATCTGGCTTGCGCCCTGCTCTCCTGGCGGCGACGCCTGAGCATGGGCTTGGGCCGGCGCCATGATCGCCAGAAGTGCCAGAGCCGCGAGGACCCGAAGCGTCAGCACACGCGAGCCATCAGTCCCCCGCCGGCACCCCGGAATTCCATATGTCGACGACGACCTTCCAGGACCCGTCTGCTTGTTTCTTCCACGTATGGAAGTCGCGGACCTGATCCCTACCAGGTGGGCCCTCCGCCTGATTGATCGTGATCTCGCCGATCGCGATGGTCCAGCCGATATCCCCTGCTTCCGACACCTCGACCCGGAGTAGCTCGAACTCGAGCTCGACCCCTGCGGTCTCGATGAAGCCGAAGCGGTATCCCTGGACGCCCCCGAGGCCTCGCACCAAATCGGCATTCGGCGGCACCATGAGGGCATCCTCGTCGTAGAGTGCCACCACCGCTGCCGCATCCTTGGAGCTCGCCGCCGCATGATAGGCCTCGGCTGCTGCGCGCAGGGCGGCTTCCTCCGCCGCCATGTCTACCGCGGCACCGCCCGCACCAGTGTCAGCCTGCGGCTGCGCCGAGCAGCCGACGGCGACAAGCAACACGGCCGCAGCAGCACCGATCGAGCGGTGCAAGGTCACCGCGCGCCGATCACCTGACCGCCCATTGGACCACCCGCGGGCGCCGCACCCGCTCATCGGTTCGTCCATACGTTGTCGCTCGGATCGCGGTCCGGGAAGCGTCCATGGGGGTCGAGCGTGATCTGCTCGATGCGGCGGCTGCCGAAGTCCAGCTCGGCCTCGAAGGTCTTGCTGCCGCCGAACCAGACGTCGACCGGCCAGGTCACTATGGCCGTCACGTCATCCACGATCTGGGCGTTGGGCATCGACCGCAGTGCGGGCCCATCGGCGGCGAACTGCACCTCGAGAACCACCGGGGACGGCATCTGCCCGTCCTGATGCACCGTCACGATCGTCTCAGTCCCCTGCACTTCGACGTCCTGAATCGATCCGTCGACGGAGTCGGTCGACCACAGCCAGTAGTACCAAAACCAACTGAGGTCCTGGCCGAGCTCCTCGTTCATGAAGAACACGAAGTCCCACGGCGAGGGGTGCTTGAACGCCCATACGTCCGTGTACTCGCTGATCGCATCTTGAACCGCCTCATCTCCCACGATGCCGCCCAGCATCGAGAGCATGAGGGGCGTCTTGCGGTAGGTCTGGAAACCGTACATCGGGCCGCCGTAGTTCGCCGCCCACATCATGGGTGGCTCGGTCTCGTCGCCGCTGATGTTGCCGTAGCTCTGGCCGCGGCCATCGAGGTTGGGCTCCTCGCCACGCCGATCCGCACCGGACAGGATGTTCATGTACTGGTTGAAGCCCTCATCCATCCAGCCGTACCAGGTCTCGTTCGTGCCGACCATCATCGGCCACCACTGGTGTGCGGCCTCGTGGTCCGCCGCGCCACGGTTGGAGTTGATGACCATCGGGTACTCCATGCCGGCGCTCGGGCCGTCCTGCAGGGTCAGCTGCGGGAACGGGTACGGAGCCCATAGCTCCGAGTAGAACTCGAGCGCATGGCGCGTGATCTCGCCGGCTCCCTCGAACAGGCTGGCCCGCTCCGGCAGGTAGACCATGTGGATCGGGACGGGTCCCTTCCCGGGGATCGTGGCGCGCGTGACCTGCCAGATGAAGTTCTCGGCCGTCGCCCACGCGAAGTCGTTGACCTGGTCTGCCACGAAATGCCACTCCAGGCGATCACCATCGGCGGTGGATCGTCCGGGGCCGACTTCGTCCTCACCGACGATCGTGGTGATGGCGTCCGAGTCGAGCGCACCAGCGAGCCGCTCGCGGGCGGTCGCGGTCAGAACCTCCTCCGGGTTCTGAAGAACGCCGGTCCCGCTCACGATCCACCCGGCCGGCACGTCGATACACACGTCGAAGCGACCGAAGTTGTTGAAGAATTCGGCGGGGCCGAGATACACCGATGTGTCCCACCCTCGCAGGTCATCGAACTTGGCCACGCGTGGGAACCACTGCGTCGGCTGGAACAGGTGGTCCTCCCACCGCTGCGTCATCCTGTGACCGCGGCCCGTGTCGCCACCGGGCAGCTTCGTGTGCCATTCCACCTCGAGCGTGGCGGTCGCGCCTGCCGCGATCGGCGTCGCGAGCGAGATCCTGGCGACCGTCTGATCGAGCCCGGAGGCGGCCAGCCTCGGAGGCCCCTGGTTGCCTCGCCCTCTGCCACGGGGGGCGGCATTGAGATCGACGTTCTGGCTGTCCACGCTGATGCGCGTCACGACCATGCCGTCGGTGGTCTCGGCCGGCACCGACGAGCCGCGAGGGACCGTGGCGCGGAAGAGGTTGTGGTCGAGCCGTAGGACGATCTGGGTCATCTCGTTCGGAGAAGTGTTGTGAACCTCGATCGTCTCACTTCCGGTGATCGTCTGCGTGCCGGGGGCCAGGCTCGCCTCGATCGTGTAGTCGGTGCCAAGCTGCCAGTAGTCTGGCCCCGGTCGGCCCGTGAAGTCGCGCGTCCCGGCGTCGAACGCTCGACGGATCGCGTTGGTGAGCGGCACGTCCCGGCGTATCGCCCGGTCCGGAGCGGCGGTCGGTGCGGCCTGAGCACGCATCGCGGCTTCGCGTCGAACCGCCTGAGCGTCGACAGAAGCGGGTTGTAGAGCGACGAAACCGAGGAGGGTCACACAGAAAGCGATTCGGGCATTCACAGGAGATCTCCGACCTCGACGAGCGTCGTCGGTGTGGTGGCGGGGAGGAGCGATTCTCACGCTACGGCTCGCGAGTGGAATGTCAAACGCTGCACGGCGCTCTTCGTTCCTCTTCGCCGGAGGGTGCGGCCACGTCGATCTGTGGCGCTCACGACTCCGACGAGGCATGATCGGGCCCCGGGTTCCACCATACTCCGAATCAAAGGGGTCGAGGTTGAACGGGAGGCCCGCGTGAAACACGCTCAATCCAGCTTCGAGACGGCTTCGGACGCCGACCTCATTCGTCAGGCTCGAGCAGTACCTGAGCGAGGCCCAGCTCCATCCGCACGTGAAGAAAGTTCTGAGCGTCGGGCGGCTTCGCTGGTTCAAGTACTTCCACTTACGGTTCGAGGAGTGGCAACGTAAGGCGCTCATCGTCGCCGGAGCGGCCTTCGCGATCCCGGCGCTGGCCTTCAGCGCATGGTTGGCGGTGCCGCGAGGAATCACGATGCCCCTCGAGGTGGTCCTCGCCCTCCCTCTCATCTTCGTCGTGCTTGCAGTCGTCGTCGTCTCCAGCGCCCACCTGCGTGATCGTGTACCGAACGTCTTGATCGACCTGGTCGCGGGCTCCGCGGGTTGGCTCAGCGCGATCCTGTTTCTGCGTCTGATCACGGTCCGGCAGCTGGATCTCGGCTCCGTCGAGCGACTGGCCAAGAAGGACTAGGCCCGGGCCGCGTCAGTACAGACGTGTCTTGTCCAGCACGTTCTGCATGTCCTCTACTCGACCGTCCAGGTAGCAGCGGAGGTTGTGGCAGAAGATCTCGGTGATCTTGCGGTTCTCGCTCGCTACGGTGCTCGATGAGTGAGCGCTCACGATGACGTTCGGCATGTCCCACAGCGGGCTGCCCGATGGCAACGGCTCGACCGCGAAGACGTCGAGGCCGGCGAAGGCGACCTGACCACTCCGGAGCGCATCGATCAACGCGGCCTCGTCGACCACCTGGCCGCGCGCGACGTTGACGAGCACTGCGCCGGGCTTGAGGGCTTCGAAGGCTTCCCGCCCGATGAGTCCCTCCGTGTCCGGCGTGTGAGGTATGGCCAAGACGAGCGCATCTGTCTCTCCGAGCATGTCATGCATCCGGTCGCTCGCGAAGAGCTCGTCGACGCCGATCTCGTCGGCCGTGCGCTCGGAGCCGGGGCTGGCCAATGCCACCACCCGCATGCCGAACGCGCGTCCGACAGCCGCGACCCGCCGTCCCACGGATCCGACGCCGATGACGGCGAGGGTCTTTCCCTCGAGCTCGTCACCACAGAAACGCTCCCAGTGATGTGCCGCCTGCTCGGCGCGCATATGGTCCTGCCGCTTCGCGTGACTGAGGAGCGTCAGGAAGGTGAACTCGGCAAGCGGGCCCGCGTGCACGCCACTCGCGGTGGTGATGAGGACGTCCGAGTCGACGAGGCCCAGCGCCTTCACCCGCTGGCCGACGCCGGCGCTCGTCGTCTGGATCCACCGGACGTCGGGGGCGTGTGCCAGTCCTTCACTGCCGTCGGCCGCGATGGACGGAAAGTCCCACAGGATGTGTGCCCGAGCGAGATGCGTCAGCCATCGGTCCTCCTGCTCCGAGGTCCGCGCGAAGCCGTCGATACCTTTGTGGTCGGCGGTGTAGCGGAGGGGTGGGAGGAGCTCCGCATCGTATACGACCTCCAGCCGATCGGGCGCGAGTGACCCGATCGTCGCTACATGCTCGGGCTCCAGCGGCGTCGCGATGAATACGACGAGAGATCGGCTGTCGGCTGACGAGCTGTCGTTCACGATCTTTCTCCGGATCGAAGTCCTCTCCGGGAAGCAGAGTCGTACCTGCCGACGTCCGACGCGACCCCCCTCGGGCTGCGATCGCTCAGCGATCAGTCACGTCTTGACTGGGAGCATGAATGCTAAAATATTAGCGGCATGCTAATAAACTAGCACCTACGATTGGGAGGGTGGTGTGGCCAGGAGCTCACGGGATGAACTCAGTCGACGAGAGCGGCAGATCATGGACGCGATCTACCGACAGGGCTCGGCCAGCGTCGCCGAAGTGCGGGAAGAGATCGCCGACCCACCGAGCTACTCGACGGTCCGGGCACTCCTCGGGGTTCTCACCGACAAGGGTCACCTCACGTACTCGACTGATGGCCCCCGATACGTCTATCGCCCGACGACACCGCGCGAAGAGGCCCAGACCTCGGCGCTCAATCGGGTACTTCGCACCTTTTTCGACAGCTCGCCGACGCAGGCCCTGACCGCCCTGATCGACCTCTCGGCGGCCGACATGACCGATGAAGAGCTAGACCAACTAGAAACACTGATCCAGGATGCCCGGAGGCAGGGACGATGATGACGACGATGACGTTGGTGGCCCTTCGGGGTGCGGGGATTCTGATCGGTGGCCTCTTGGCGAGTGTGCTGCTCAGTCGGGCCTCGGCGTCGGTCCGCCATTGGTGCTGGAGGCCTTCCTCGACGCCGGGAATCTGTCGGACGGGGATGTGTCCCAGTTGCTCGGGATGAGCCACACGCTCGAGTCCGACCACCAGCTCGCAACTCTCCTCGAGCGGATCGCGCGCGAGTACTCGCTCAGCGGCTCGCAGATTACGGCATATCTCGAGGCAGCGTCTACGATCGAGAGTAACCATCAGCTCGAAATGACTGCCAGAACCATCATCGAGAGAGCAGACTTCACCGGAGAGCAGCTGGACCTCGTCCTGGCCATGGCCGACGGCGTCGGTTCGGACCACTAGAAGGCGATGATCCTTCAGGCCGTGATCGACAGGCGAGACCTCACGGCTGGCGAGGTGGACCGCGTCCTCCGGGTCTCCGAAGGACTCGAGTCCGACCACCAGCTGTCGGCTACGCTCATGCTCCTGGCGACCGAGCAGGATTTGTCCGGATCAGGCGTGTCGGGAGTCATCGAGACGGCCAGCCGGATCGAGTCGGATCACAACCTCGCATCCGTGCTGGTGACGCTCGCGGACCGGTACGAGATCGAAGGCACAGCGAGGGCGAGGTACCGCGAGCTGGCCGACGGCATGGGGTCACATCAGCGTAGCCAAGTGCTAGCGGCTATCGTACGATAGCGTCGGCCCCGGCGGCTATGCGCGGGGGCTCGGGAACTCAGAACGGGTAGTGGTGATCCAGTAGGTAGGCCCGAACCCGTTCGGGTGCCACTCAATACGTGTGTGGAGCTTTCGTGACCCCGTCGTCGATACATGCCAGTCCCGCCGAGCGGCTGTCCGGCATACTGCCGGACGCCGAGATTGCGGCGCTCGAGCCTCTGATTGAAGAGATCGACGCGCTCAAGGATGAGCGGCGCGCGGTGATTCTGGCTCACAACTATATGACGCCGGATATCTATCACGGCGTCGCCGACATCACGGGGGACTCTCTCGCGCTGGCGCGCATGGCCGCGGAAGTCGAGGCCGACGTGATCGTAATGGGCGGCGTGCATTTCATGGCAGAGACCGCCAAGATGGTCAACGAGGACCGGACGATCCTCATCCCCGACCTGGACGCCGGCTGCTCGCTGGCGGAGTCGATAACCGGAGCGGATGTCCGCCTTCTCCGGGAGCGTTACCCGGGCGTCCCTGTCGTCACGTACGTCAACACGACCGCGGACGTGAAGGCCGAGTCGGACATCTGCTGCACCTCGGGCAACGCGGTCGAGGTCGTGGAGTCGCTCGGTGTCGACCGCGTCATCTTCCTCCCCGATCAATATCTCGGGAAGTGGGTCGCGTCGAACACCGACGTGGAGATCATCATCTCTGAGGGCTCGTGCATGGTCCACGAGCGCTTCACCGGTGCGCAGCTGCGGGAGTACCGGGCGCTGTACGCGAATCTGCAGATCATCGCGCACCCGGAATGCCCGCCCGACGTGCTCGAGGAGGCCGACTTCGTGGGCTCCACGGCGGGGATGATCGGATGGCTTCGGCGGGAACAACCGCCGCGCGTGGTCATGGTCACCGAGTGCTCGATGAGCGCCAACGTGGCCGGCGAGTCGCCCGACACGGAATTCATCCGCCCGTGCAACCTGTGCCCTCACATGAAGCGCATCACGCTCGCCGGCATCAGGGACAGCCTCCGCGACCTGAAGCATGAGGTCGTGCTCGCACCGGAGATCGCAGCTAGGGCCCGCATTGCCGTGGAGCGCATGCTCGCCGTGGGGGCGTGACGTCGGAGGAGTCGGACAGAATACTGCGGGCGGCGCTCGAGGAGGATCTCGCCGAAGCGGGTGACATCACTTCTCAGGCCACGGTAGAGGCGGAAGCCGTGGCCAGCGCCATCGTCGTCGCGCGTTCTCCCGGCTGCATCGCGGGCATCGACCTGGCACTGCGCGTCTTCCAGATCGTAGACGACGGCTTGGCGATCGAGGCATCCGTGGACGACGGGGCCGTCGTGCCGGCCGGCGCCCGCCTTGGCCGTGTCACCGGACGCGCTCGCTCCTTGCTGGCAGCCGAGAGGGTCGCCTTGAACTTCCTGGCCCACCTCTCAGGCGTCGCGACCGCCACCCGTGCGCTCGTGGACCGTGTCGAGGGCACGGGCGCGACGATCATGGAGACGCGCAAGACCACCCCAGGCCTACGCGTGCTGGAAAAGATGGCCGTCAGGGCGGGAGGAGGTCGGAACCATCGGCTCGGGCTCTTCGACGCAGTGCTGATCAAGGACAACCACATCGCCGCCGTCGGATCGGTCGGAGAAGCGGTGCGGAAGGCGCGGGCCCACGTAGGTGACGACATTCGCGTTGAGGTCGAGATCGATCGGATCGATCAGCTCGAGGATGCCATTACGGCGGGCGCCGACATCGTCATGCTCGACAACATGGCGCCGGACGAGCTGCGCGCCGCCGTACAGCTCATCGACGGTCGTTGTCTCACCGAGGCGTCAGGGCGCATCACTCTGGAGACCGTCCGAGCCGTAGCGGAGACCGGAGTGGACATGATCTCGGTGGGATGGATCACGCACTCCGCGCCCGCCCTCGACGTGGCGTTGGACTTCGAGGCATAGGGCTCTACGAAGGCCACGCCGAGGGCGTCACAAGCGGGACCATCCAATCCTCTCTTCTCTAGCAGGGCCTAGCGGCCACCGGGCTCGTCCGCGAGTAGCTCGAGCGAGCGGGCTCGATCCACAAGGGTGAGGAACTCGGCCCTATAACCTTCCGCGTCCTCGCCGAGCGCACCCCTCGCGAGACGCGCTACGTCGTCGAGCGTGAAGTCCTGGCAGTGCTCGGAGCCCCGGAGCAGCATGCCCCAAGCTGCGACTGATGCGGCGAAGCGGAAGTCGTCGGACGTCTCCCATTCGATCGACCCGACCGCTCGGGTGACGAGCTTGCTCGCGGACCCTCCGGGCTCCTGGTAGCGGAGCTTCACGAACAGCAGCTCCTCACTCTCCACCAGGTCCGGCCGGATCGGATTCCGTTGATAGCGCAGGTCATCCACGTCCTGGATCAGCACGGGGCTGTCCACGCCCACCGGAACGATCTCGTAGAGCGCGATGACCGAATGACCCGCTCCGAGCTCCCCCGCGTCCTTGGTGTCGTCGTTGAAGTCTTCGTTGGCCAGCAGCCGGTTCTCGTAGCCGATCAGTCGATACGCAGCGACCCGAGCCGGGTTGAACTCGACCTGGATCTTCACGTCCTGAGCGACGGTAACCAGCGTGCCGCCCATCTCGGTCACGAGCACCTTCCTCGCCTCGAGCTGACTGTCGATGTACGCGTAATTCCCGTTCCCGTGATCGGCGATCTGCTCCATCTTGGCGTCCTGCAGGTTGCCGGTGCCGAAGCCGAGGACGCTCAGGTACGTGCCCTGTTCGCGTTTTTCCTCGATGAGGCGGACCATCTCCGAGTCGCTCGAAGCGCCCACGTTGAAGTCGCCGTCGGTAGCGAGGATCACACGGTTGTTTCCGTCCTCGATGAAGTTCTCGGCAGCCACCGCGTAGGCGAGGCTGATGCCAGCGCCTCCCGCGGTCGAACCCCCTGCCCGCAGCTGCTCGAGCGCGTCGAGGATCGTCTCCTTTTCACTCCCGGGCGTGGATGGCAACACCAGACCGGCCGCACCGGCGTAGACGACAATCGCCACCCGGTCTCGCGGGCGGAGCTCGTCGACCAGCATGCTGAACGCTTGCTTCAGAAGCGGAAGCTTGTCGGGCCGGTTCATCGAGCCGGACACATCGAGCAGAAAGACCAGATTGTTCGCCGGTGCTTCGGCCAAATCGATGGCGCGCGCCTTCACCGCGATGCGCACGAGATAGTGCAATGGCTGCCAGGGGGCGGGGGCAATCTCAGGGCTCACGAAGAGCGGCACATCGTCACCCATCGCCGGGGCCGGATCGGAATACGTGAAGTAGTTGATCAACTCCTCTATGCGCACCGCGTCGATCGGCGGCCGTTTCCCGTCTCGAATGAAGCGTCGGACGTTCGAGTAGGACGCTCGGTCCACATCGATCGAGAACGTCGAGAGTGGGTTGTCGACGACACCCACGAAGCCGTTCTCTGTGATGTGGGCGTAGGACTCGCGGTCGGCCGCGATTCGATTTGCCTCAGCGGCGGCGCGGGAGGCGGCCTGGAAGCCGCCGCGGGTCGCATCCATGGAGGCCTCACGGCGGCGCGCCCTGCCTTGCACGGCCTCCACGGCTAACCCGTCGAGGTTGAGAACCTGTACCGTCAGCGCGAAGTCGAGCGTGTTCGCCCCCGCGGCGAGCGTCACGCGGGCCTGGGTGGCCGCATATCCAATGTAGGTCACGTTCACAGCGACCTCCCGTCCGATCCATCCGTCGTCAAGCAGAAGGACGTACTCGCCGGAGGCACTGGTCAGCGTTCCCAGCGAAGTCCCCTCGATATGGACCTGCGCGGCCTGCACTGCCGACCCGTTCGAAGCGTCTGTGACCTGACCGACGATGCTGACCGCCACGTCGGAGGACACCACACTCCTCGCGACGGCCTCGGGCCGCGCCGCGATGAGCGTTACAGCGCCCACGAGTGCAAGTAGTGACCGGTTCATGGTACCTCCTCGGTTACGGCGACCTGTGTGAGACGCGGTCTGCGCTCGGGTCTGCCCCTCTTATCGGATGACGACCACGCTGGCGGTGTCTTGCACAAAGCCTGCCACCGCACGTCTGACGTGGGGGGGGGCGATTTCTCTTCCGCGGCACAGGGGATATGATGCCCGGGGGTGACCCGAGCCCGGCTCGACGTCGCTCCGCCGGCACAATGAGGAGGCCCCATGAGAAGAAGCGCCGCATCAGCCCCGCCCGCATCACTACTGCTCGCATCAGTCGCGCTCACATGCCTCGCGCTTGCTGCGGTCAGTGCCCAGCCGGCCGAAGCTCAGGCCTCGTCCGACGCGGTCGCGCGCCTCTCACTCGCAGGGCCAGCGAAGCGGTTCTGCTCGGGGATCTGGGTATCTGAGCGCGATCGGCGGGAGGCGCTCTACAACAGCGTGCTACTCGGGGACCGGTTGGTGCGTGAGTACGAAAGCGGCGCCCTAGGGTTCGAGATCGACGACGAAGGCCGGATCGTCACAGCGACCCGGGGCGGCGTGTCCGCGAGGGCTCGTCACTTCGGTGACCAGGGCTGCGTGATCCTTCGCCCGGAGACGGACAACACGATGTTCACTCCGACGGATGTGGTCAGCAGCCTGCCTGAGGCGGCCTCGACACCTTGGCCGATGGGAGACGCGCTGCCGGACGACCCGCTCCCGGACGAGGTCGACGCCGACCTCTTGGACGAGGCGGCGCGGGTCTTCTTCTCGAACGATCTGGACCGGCGCGCGGCGTTCATCGTCGTCCACCAGGGAAGGATCGTGAAGGAGGCATACGGCTCGGGCGCTCACGCCGACATGCAGCTAGAGAGCTGGTCGATGGGCAAGAGCATGACGGCCACCTTCATCGGTCGTCTCATCCAGATGGAGCTGCTCGACCTGTGGCAGCCCGCCCCGGTCCCACGCTGGCAGAACACGCCGGACGACCCGCGCGCCGAGATCCGCATCGCCGACCTCCTGCGCATGTCGAGCGGCATCAGGTTCAGCCGGAACGGGACGCCCGAGCAGATGGCCGCGTCGTACATCCCCGGGCAAGACGATCACATGCTCGGCTACTCGGCCCCGATCGACATCTTCCAGCTCGCCACGAGCCGGGACCTCGAGTATCCGCCGAACACAGTGGGCCGATACCGGAACTCCGATCCGTGGACGCTGGGCTACATCGTGCGCCGCACGGTCGAAAACGAGCTCGAGGAGGAGTACCTCACGTGGCCCCAGCGTGCGCTCTGGGACAAGATCGGCATCCGACGCTTCATCGCCGAAACCGACATCTATGGAAACTTCATCCTCACCGGTTACAACTACGGAACGGCCCGTGACTGGGCGCGCCTCGGGATGCTCTACCTACAACGGGGCATGTGGAACGGAGAGCGACTCCTGACCGAAGATTTCGTGGACTTCGTCAGGATTCCTGCGCCCGCCTGGGAGAACCGTGAGTACGGTGGCCTCTTCTGGCTGAACCCGGCGGACGAGAACGGCCGAGGGAGCCGCGTCCCAACGCTTCCCATCGACGCCTACAACGCGGCAGGCGCCGGCGATCAGTACACCTACGTGATCCCGTCGAAGGAGCTCGTCATCGTCGTGATGAGTCACCGGGCGGGCGCCAACTTGGCCCCCGACCGGCGCACTCGGGAGCACGAGGCGCTCGGTTTGGCGGTGAGGGCGGTGGATCCGAATTGGAGCGGGCGCTAGCCGCCGGAGCCCAGATCGATGCGCGACTAGGACCCGTTCCTAATTGCGCCCCGGGTCCGGCAACACCTGTAGCGTCCGGTTGTAGTCCTGACCGTCGATGGTGAGCGTGAGCGCATAGGCGCCCGTCCCGACTCGGGGCAGCGCGTTTCCACGGCCTCGGCCTCCTCGGCCTCCACGGCCCCCGCGGCCTTCGCCTGCACTCGCGCGCGCCGAGACCTCCTCCTCGGTGCGGTCGCGGCGCAGGTCCCAAATCACCCGATGTAGGCCTGCCGACGTTGCATCTGCTACTAAGGAATCGCCCTCGAGCGTGCGGATGAGGTCGTTCTGCGCCGTGCGCACGGTCAGCGTGACCTCGTCGGCATCGTCCTCCAACGCGTAGTAGATCACCGCGCCGTCCACATGGTTCTCGGCGTAGAAGCGGTCGTGTCCGTACAGGTCGCCTCGCCGCACCTCGCGCGGACCCCACAGGATGGCTGGAGCCGGGTCGAACAGATGAGTCGTGTGTGACGCGGCGTCGGTCATCTGGCGTAGATGCGTCACGTCGAGGATCCACAGGCCGCGACCGTGCGTGGCCGCGACGATCTCGCCGGCGGTCGGGTGGATCGCGACCTCCTGCACCGAGTTGGTCGGCATGTTCGAATTGATCTTCGTCCATGTCGTGCCGCGATCGATCGAAGCGAACATCCCGAACTCCGTGCCGGCGTACAAAAGGTTCTCCTCGTGAATGTCTTCGCGTATGACCCGCGTCGAACCCATGGTGGGCAGCGTCCCGTTCAGCGACCTCCACGTCTCGCCGAAGTCCTCACTGACGTATGCGTAGGGCGCCTCGTCGTTGGACCGGTGTCCGTCGAACGCGACGTAGACGCGGCCTTCTGAGAAGTGACTGGGGTCGATCGTGTCGACGAAGCGGAGTCCAGGCAGACCGACGTTCTCGTCGATGCGGGTCCACTGCTCTCCGCCGTCCCGCGTCACCCACATGGCGCCATCCGTGTAGCCGACGTAAAGGACCTCGGGGTTCATCGGGGATTGGGTGACCATCGTCGCGGTCCCCTCGTCCGACACGGACATGTCGAGCGATATCGGGAACGGATCCTCTCCACGATTCAGCGACCGATACACGCGCTTGCCGGCGGTAAAGAAGGTGCGGGAGTTGTGCGGGGACAACAGAATCGGCCCCTCCCAGCTCCAGCGCTCATCGTCGGCCTCGGGACGGATGTTCACCGTCTCGCCAGTCGTAATGTCCATCCGACGCAGGTTCGTGTTCTGCGTCTCGTAGTAGAGCGTCGTCGGGTCGTCCGGATCCACCGCACACACGAAGCCGTCCGCGCCGCTGATCATGAGCCAGTCGACGTTCCCAGCGCCTCGATTCCCGCGCATCCCGCTAGGAGCGCCCCAGTTGCCATTGTCTTGCAGCCCCGTGTACACCCAGTACAGCCGCTCCGGGCTCAAGCACACCGAATACGACTGTGCGATGGGCAACCCCCCTATGAAGTCCCAGCTGTCGCCGTAGTCGTACGACTGAAACAGGCCGCCATCGTTTCCGAGAATGAGGTGCGCGCCGTTCGTAGGATCGATCCACAGCTCGTGGCTGTCTTCGTGAACGCCGGTGGCCAGATCCTGCGTCATCGTCGCCCCGCCATCGGTTGAACGGTGCGAACGCGTGGCCATCGTGTAGATCCGCTGGTCATCAGAAGGATCGACGCGGATCTGGCTGTAGTACATGGGCCGCACGGCGATATCGCTGACCTTGGTCCAGCTCTCGCCCGCGTCCTCCGAACGGTAGATGCCGTTGCTGCCATCTTCGATGCGTGACCCGCCTGTCTGCAGGTACACGATGTCGGGGTTGTTCCGATGGTACGAGATGCCGGTTCGCCCCATGTCGCCCTCGGGCAGCCCTTCCGTCACTTCATACCAGTTGTCACCCCCGTCGACCGTCTTGTAGATGCCGCTCTCGGGCCCGCTGCTGATCATGGGCTCACCACCCTCGAAGGCGTCCCGGCGACGTTGATACGCTGCTGCCAGAAGCTCGTCGGGGTTGCCAGGATTCATCTGCAGCTCGATGAAGCCCGTGTCGTCGCTGACGTGGAGGACCTTCTCCCACGAGTCACCGCCGTCGGTCGTCCTGTAGACGCCTCTTTCTGCGTTCGGACCCCACAGTCGTCCGAGGGCGCCGACAAGCAGGACGTCTGGATCGGTCGGATGCGTGGCGATTCGACCGATCTGGAACGTCTCGCGCAGCCCCATGTTGGTCCACGTCTCGCCACCGTCCGTCGACTTGTAGACGCCGTCGCCCCAGGACACCGAGTTCCGCGGGTTGTTCTCACCCGTGCCTACCCAAACGATGTCCGGATTGGGCTGGAACACCGCGATGTCCCCGATGGAGATCGTGTTCTCCTGCTGGAAGAGTGGGTCGAACGTGACGCCGTTATTGATCGTCTTCCAGACGCCGCCCCCTGACGTGCCCAGGAACCACACGCTGGGGTCGCTTTCGACGACATCGATGCTCAGGATGCGCCCGCCTGCTGCGGCCGGACCCACCGAACGCCAATGAAGCCCCGCCACCCACGACGCGTCCATGGCGAGCTGCGGGGCCATGCTCGACTGCTGCGCGGTGGCCCACTCCGGGGCGGCGAGCAGCGTAAACAAGGCGATCGCGAGGGTCGTGCGAACGATCTTGGCCAATGCCATCATGACTCGGTCTCCATGGGGTCCGGGAGCATGATACGAGGGGCCTCGTCGGCTGTCGACGCCCCCAGGTGGCGTCTAGATTGCCCGCCCGTGTGGGTGTTCGCTGCGACCCCACGCCTGATCCAACAGAGTACTGGTGGTCGGGGCCAAGGGCCTGATCGGCGTCGCACAACGCCTGAGCGGGAACCGGGTGCACCTCGACCATGAGGCCATCGGCCCCCACCGCGGCGGCCGCCAACGCGAGCGGGATCACGAGTTCCCGCCGGCCAGCTGCGTGAGACGGATCCACGATGACGGGCAAGTGCGTGAGTTCCTTGAGGACGGGCACGGACGAAACGTCCAACGTGGCGCGAGTCGCCACCTCGAACGTCCGGATGCCTCGCTCACACAGAACGACCTGGTGGTTTCCGCCGGCGAGGATGTATTCGGCAGCCTGTAGAAGCTCACGGACCGTCGCGCTCAGTCCTCGCTTGAGAAGAACGGGCGTGCGAAGCCGCCCTATCGCCTTGAGCAGCTCGAAGTTTTGCATGTTGCGGGCGCCCACCTGAACCATGTCCGCCGATTCCGCCACCAACTCCACGTCCTCGACCCTCAGACACTCCGTCACCACCGGTAGGCCGACCGAGCGCCCCGCTTCGGCCAACAGGTCGAGTCCTTCCGTTCCCAGCCCCTGGAAAGAGTATGGTGAGCTTCGGGGCTTGAACGCCCCTCCGCGAAGGATCCCGGCCCCGGCCTGGGCCGCCATCTCAGCGGCGGTCATGATTTGATCTCGACTCTCCACGGCACACGGCCCGAGTATGAGCGCGAAGCGATCACCTCCGATTTCAGTCGCCCCGACCCTGACGACCGTTCGCCTGCCGCTCTCCGGCAGGCTCGTCAGCAGGGACGCATCCCCGGAAGGGGTCGGCACCGGGCACTCCTCGGGAGCCTCGACTGCCGCCGTCAGTGGTCGAGGCGGGAGCGCAACGGCGGGCTCTGCACCGGTTCTGCACGGATAACATCCGAGCACCCTCAGGCTCCCGGTGAATTCCCGTATCGAGTCGAGGGCCTCGCGGACACGGTCATCCTGCACGTTGCCCTCGATGTCGACGTAGAACAGATACTCCCACGGTCGCTCTGGCAGAGGCCGGCTCTCGAGCTTGGAGAGGTTCAGGCCCTGCCGCGCGAATACCTGCAGGCAATCAGCGAGCGCTCCGCGTTCGTGGTTGACGGTGAGGAGGAGTGACGTCTTCGCTGGGAGCCGGGGGTCCACTGCCTCGGCCGTCCGCGAAAGAAGCACAAACCTGGTCCGATTGTCCTCGTGATCCGAGACCTGACTCGTCGCGATATCCAGCCCCGCCAGAGCCGCCGCCTCGGGGGAGCAAACCGCCCCGACCTGGCGGTCTCCAGATTCGGCTACCGATGAAGCGGCGGCAGCGGAGTCATACCAGGTTTCGGCCTGCACGCCTACGAGGCCCCGGAGGAATCCCTGGCACTCCTGCAGCGCCTGGGAATCAGATCGCACGACACGAAGTTGCTCCGGAGCGGCACCTGGTAGCAGGGCGAGACAATGTGTGATCGGTAGCACCTCTTCGTCCACGAGATGCACCTCTCGGTGCGCGATCTCCCGATAGACGTCGTGCATGCTCCCCGAGACGGTGTTCTCGATGGGGAGGAGGACGTAGTCCACATCCCCTCCTTCAAGGGCGTCGAAAGCCCCGGAAAGGGTCTCGAATCCGGTGCTGTCCGCTGGACCGCCCATCCTGGAGTGCAGGAGCTTCTCAGCGGCGAGGGCCGAGTGGGAGCCGGCTCCTCCCCGGTACCCTACGCGGACACGAGAACCCGCCACCCCGGACCCGGGGCGCAGGTGCCGCTCCTGATCCCTTCGGGAATGCGACAGGATCTCCCTGAGGACCCGCCCTAGAAAGAAACTCGGCAGTCCCGCCTTTTCCCCCTCCACCGCCCAGAACTCGAAGAGCTCGTGCTCCCGTCGCGGGTCATAGAGCGGTATGTCCTGGTTCGTGCCCTTGTGGGCGCCGATCTCCTTGATCGTTTTCATGCGCCGACCGAGTAGAGCGACAAGCTCCTTGTCGATCTCGTCAATGTTCGCGCGCGCGTCGTTCAGCGGAGTCACGGGGCATCGCTCCTAAAGTCGAAATACGTCGTAAAAAAGGAGAGGCCCCGCCGATCGAATCGGCGGGGCCTCGTGTTCTTCGGTCTTAAAACTCTAGGAACAGTCGCGCACCCCACCGTCGATGACGGTCCGCATAAATGAAAACGCGAAAGGGGGGTGATGACTCTCAAGATCTTCCTCGGGTTTGCAACGGCTAGCTGCCGCTGTTTTGATCGGTGAAGGGTCGGGCGTCTGGCGCCGCGGCGCGGCTACCGAATACGTTACGAAACTGAATCAGTCTGATGCGCCACCAGCACTGGAGGCTACTATGCTCCGCGCCACATCCCGACTCGCCGTTGCCCTCGCTCTCATCATCCCCGCCACGATCGAGGCGCAGACCATCGCGTCGGATGAAGGCGTCGTCGAGGCACTCGAGGTAGCGCGCATCTGGCTCGACGCACAGGTGGACTACGAGCGCCTGCCCGCGATCTCGGCTGCGATCGTCCACGATCAGGAGTTGGTCTGGAGCGGTGCCGTGGGGATGGCCGACATCGGGGACGGCCGCGCCGCGGCGTCGAACACGCTCTACTCCATATGCTCGATCTCGAAGCTCTTCACGAGCATCGGCATCATGAAGCTGCGAGACCGGGGCCTGCTCGACCTGCGCGATCCGGTGTCCACGCACCTGCCTTTCTACGACTTGGCGCAGAAGTTCCCGGAGTCCACCCCGGTGACAGTCGAGGGCCTGCTGACGCACTCCGCCGGGCTGCCACGCGAGGCCGACTACCCCTATTGGAGTGGTCCGGACTTCGCGTTCCCTACCAAAGACGAGGTCATCGCGCGCCTGAACGGCCAGGAGACGCTCCATCCGTCGCGCACCCAATACCAGTACTCGAACCTGGGCCTGTCCCTGGCGGGTTACATCATCGAGGAGATCACTGGCCAGTCGTACCACGACTACGTTCGCGAGCATATCCTCGACCCGCTCGGGATGGCGGATACGTACAGTGACATGCCGGTTCAGCACGTGGGTGGGCAGCTGGCGACCGGATACGGCGGCCTCACCCGGGAGGGTGTGCGCAACGCAGCGGACTTCTTCGAGGCCCGCGGCATCGCCCCGGCGGCCGGCTATGCTTCCACGGTCGACGACCTGGCCAAGTTCGCTATGTGGCAATTCCGCCTGCGCGGCGACCGTGAGGAGGTACTTCACGCTTATACGCTCGCGGAGATGCAACGCGTGCACTTCGCAACGCCGGGCTCCAACAGCCTGAGGGGCCTCGGCTTTTCGGTGTCCGCGCGCGACGACGACACGTTCGTGGGCCACGGCGGAAGCTGTCCCGGCTTTCGGACCACGTTCTCGATGCAGAACGAGGACAAGATCGCGACGATCGCCTTCGTGAATGCGACGGCCAACGCAGGGAAGTACGCGAACGGCGTCTACGACCTCGTCGCCGACGCGATCACCGATGCGGTGGCCTCGCGAGCCGCTGTGACCGACGACGGCCACGGCGAAGACGGCGGGGAAAATGGAAACGAGGGTAACGGGAGTAACGACCGCGGGTCCGACATGCAGGAGGTGGACTTCGCGCGCTACGTCGGCACGTACACCGGTGGTCTCGGAGGCAACGAGTCCGTCATCGTAAACTGGAAGGGCAGCATCGCGCTGCTCAGCCTGCCGACCGACGACCCCCGAGGGTCCCTGGGCGTGCTCCGCCACGTCGAGGGGGACACGTTCCGTCGAGTAGACCGCGATGGAGAGCTGGGCACCGAGGTGATATTCGAGACCGATGCCGAAGGCCGCGTGACCCGCATGCTGACACCCCCGAACTTCCGGACGCGCGTGCGTTGAACGTTCGCGGCGGGTGCTCGCCTACATCATCGGGCGTGCACCCGCATAGAACATCGCGTTGAAGATCATTCGGAACGTGCCCACGGGCTGACCACGCCATTGCGGCTGAAATCCGATGAGGATCACGTGACCCTCGCCGAGATTTGCGTCCAACGCCGCCGCGCGCCCGCGCATGTACTCCTCACCGGTCAGGAAGCCGGAGCGGAGGACCGCTCCGTCCGTCGGGTAACGCGCGAGGACGCTACCGTCGAAGTCGTCCGGGAGCGCGAACACGGGGCTTCTGTTCACCACGACATCGGTCCTGGCCGGCATTCCCGACGTGACCGGATGGGACGTGTCGATGTCCGCCGCCATGATCGAGATCCCGGCGAAGTACTCATCGCGCGGCAAACCGGCCACGACGTTCTCGACCGGCAACCCCAAGGCTTCGATCGCAGACGTAGCACCAGCGTTCCAGAACAGCGCGGTGCCGCCCGCACGCACGAACTCTTCGACCCGCGGAGCGGGGTCCTTTTCAGGCGAAATGTCACCACCACCGCCGCCTCCGCCCCCACCTCGACCGCCGCGTCCCCCTCCTCTGCCAAGGCGCTGTGATCCGAAGACGATCACGTCGAACCGTGACGCCAGATCGCCCTCGAGCAGCTCCTCGGGCGTGATGAGCGTGTAGTTGAACTCGAACGTGTCGAACAACCAGGTCGTCCAACCCAGATCCATGTCGCTCCGCGATCCCTGGTACAGCCCGATGCGCGTGGGGACCTCGACCGCTCCAGGGACCTCGGCGACCGCTTCGGCTCGGACCCAGAGCTCCTCCGCCCATGCGTCTAGCTGCCCCCGATCCACGCCGGACACGACGTAGCGACCGGCACCGAAGTCCTCGCTCTGTCCCACTCGCGCGGACGCCCGTGAGGTCGGATCGAAGCGTACCTGACCCCCAGCCCTGATCGCACGATTCATGAGCCGGAAGGACTGGTTCTGAGAGGGATCGAGCAGCACCTGATCGCCGCTCCCCCGAATTCCGCCGTCCGCCGGGACGATGCCCGCGGTCTGCGCGTCGGTTTCGAAGCCGGCATCCGGCGTCGCATCCCAGTCCAATGCGTCACCCTCGATGGAGCTGAGCGCCGCCCGGAACTGATCCGAGAGCGGCGTCTGGGCAGCGTCGACCTGCACGCCCATTTGGAACGGCAACGTCCATCCGCCCGCGTCATAGGGTGTGTCGTCTCCCAGGTCTGGATACACCTGGACCTCGAAGAGCTCGCGAGCGAGCTCGGCGAACTCCTGATCCATCGGGATGACCCACGTCCCGGTCGGATAAGTCGTGCCATCCTGCGTCACCGCTCTGTCCAGCTGCATCACACGAAGTCCCAGGAACGACATGCGGCGCAGAAGCTCGACAGGCGCCACGGGGTCGTGCTGATCCTGCGGAATGATGTACGCGTAGGGCGCCGAGTTCCGGTACTTCTGAATGGTGTTGCGGCCCGCTTGATACCGGTTGTACAGCAGCTCGACCTTGAACTTGGCGGCGTACTTCAGCGTGGCCCTCGACGCGGTGACCATGTAGTCGACCGCGTCCCGGAGCGTCCAGGGTCCGCCCTCCCAAGGGCTCAGATAAAGGGTCTTGGGCTCCAGAGCGCGGTATGCCTGTGAGAAGTCCTCGGGCTGGCGGTCGTCTTTCGGCGTCGCGCATCTCCCGCCCTGCGTCTCTGTCCAAAACGCCGGGATGTTCTGATAGACCGGCATGTAGTCGACGTAACCGGGATACCAAGCGTCGTACGTGGCCAGCGCATGTACCGCACCCGGCTGCCCGTTCGCATCGAGCTCTTGAGCGATCGTCATGCCGATGGTGCTGATCTCTCTGGCCGGGATCGGCGGAGCGTAGCGACCGACCGGATCGGCGAACGGGGGGAGCCAGATCCGCGTGGGTTCCGGCGCGGTCTGGTGATGCACGTATATGATGTGCGGTTCCCATACCCTCCATGTCCGAGCCGTCACGCGGGACTCGATCATGTTGAGCATGTAGCTGTCACGGTTGTTGTCGTGACCCACGTACTTCTGATACAGGTCCATCCGCGGTGGATCGTCCACACCCTCCGAGGCCCGGCACCAGTCGACGACGATGTTCTGGCCGTCGGGGTTGATCGATGGCCACAAGAACAGGATGACGTTGTCGAGGATTTCCTGGATCTCGGGGTCATCGGCTCGCGAGAGCAAGTCGTACGCAAACAACGGCGTGTGCTGCGAGCCGGCGATCTCGGACGCGTGCAGTCCGCCGCTGATGTCCACGAAGGCGCGCCCCTCGCGGGCGAGCGCCATGGCCTCCGCGTCGGTCAGCCCCGCGGGGCGAGCCAGCCGCTGATTGATCTCCTGGTAGCGGTCCAGATTGCGCAGGTTCTCGGCCGACGAGATGAACGCCACCGTCCACGGCAGTCCGAACGAGGTCGTCCCCACCTCCATCAGGCGGATCATGTCACTCGCGCCCTCCAGCCGCCGGAAGTACTCGATCGACTCCTCGTAATCGAACAACTCGCCCTCCGCACCGACCGTGAAGCCGAAGACGGACTCGGGCGTCGGGATCGAAGTGTCCTGAGCGGCCGCATCAGCGGCGCTCGAAAGCGTCACGGCCATGGCAACGACCAGCGCACTCATCACCTGCAGATACTGCTTCCCGCTCATGCGAACTCCTCTCTCATGGACGCCACGGTGCTTCGACCGTCGGCAAGCCTGTTTTGTTGAAGTCAGCTCCCGTCGCTCACTGGCACGGTTCCTGTCGGCTTCAAGTAGGTCTCCCACCAGCCGAGCTCGTTGATCATCCGGTGGACGCCGTTCCAATGGCCGCGGATGCCGTGAGACATGCCTTCGTAGATGATCAGCTTGGTCGGCACTCCCTGCTTCTTGAGGGACGTGTACAGCTGAATCGATCCCTCCAGCGGGACGCGGTAGTCGTCCTCACCGTGAACGAACAGCGTCGCGGCTTGGACGCCACCCGAGTTCAGATAGGCCGACTGACGGATCATCACCTCGCGGGCCTCGGGATCCCACGGTGGGCCCAGAAACTCGAGCTCCTTGGTGCGTGCGACGTCCGAGAGCGCGTAGTTGCTGGTCCAGTTCGAGGCCCCCGCGCCCGGCACGGCCGCCTTGAAGCGGTCCGGATACCGGGTGATGAGCCAGTTGGTGAGGATGCCGCCGTACGAGTGACCCGTCGATCCGACACGATCAGCGTCGATCGGGTACTGCTCGACGAGGTAGTCCACGCCGGATAGGACATCTTCGCCATCATTGGTGCCCCAGCCGCCCCAGGTACCCCACTTGAAGTCGTCACCGTAGCCGGTCGAGCTGCGGAAGTTCGGCAGGAACACGAAGTACCCGTTCGCCGCGAAGAGCATGTTCTTGAAGCTGAAGCCGTACCCCGAGGCCGAGTGCGGACCGCCGTGATTCATCACGATGAGCGGGTAGGGACCACCCTGATCGTCGTACCCGTAGGGGTAGAGCAGGAAGCCCTCGATGGGTGTGCCGTCGTAGCTCTCCCAATGGATCGTCTCCGCGGGTCGGCTGGCGACCTCCACTTCGGCGAGGAAATCGGCATGAATGTCGGTGAGCTTCCGCTCGTTCCCGCCGTCGATATCGGCGACGTAGATGTCCGAGGGCTTCTCGAACTCACCCACCGTGTACGTCATGCGCCTGAAGTCGGGCGTGATGTCGAGTCCTCTTATTCGGCGAGCGCCCGTCGTGACCTGCTCGACCCCACCGCCATCCGGCGAGACGCGGAAGAGGTGCGTCGCCCCGCCGATCCCCGCGGTGAAGTACATGTAGTCGCTGTCCGGCGACCACATGGGGGAACCGGCGTCGAGGTCCCAGTCCCGCGTGAGGTTGATCGCGTCGCCGCCGTCGGCGGGCCGGATGTAGAGGTCGCGAGGCCCTCCGTGCCGGAGGTCTCGATCGATGATCATGTTCGTGCCGAACGAGCGCGTGTACGAAATCCAGCGACCGTCAGGGGAATAGCCCACACCGGAGTACGTGTAGCCATCGTCGGTCAGGCGGTCGATCACACCATCTACCGTGACGGTGAAAAGGTCGGACCGGCCGTATGCGAGTTCGTCGAGCACCGACTCGTCGGCGGTGAAGAGGATCTCGCGTCCATCGGGCCTCCACCGCAGGCCGCCCGGGCGTAGGCCCAGCCACGTCAGTTGCAGGGCCTCGCCGCTTCTGTCCGCCGGCGCGAGCACGATCTCCGTCAGCGCCCGGTCGCCCGAGTCGGGCAAAGGGAAGCGCTGACCGTCCCGCCGGAACGGATACCAGTCGAACGCATCGCCCTGGAAGCGCTCTTCATGTCTGCGCTCGAACGCGGTCATCTGGATCTCGGGCTTGGGCGGCCTCGGCACGTCTTGAGTAAGAGCCAGCCAGCGACCGTCGGGGCTCTCCAACCCCAACATCTCCACGGTCTCGTCACGCTGGCCCGATCCGGTGGGCTCGTCGGGGTCGATCAGCCAGGCAGTCTCGTCCTGGCTAACGCGCAGCAGCCCGTCCTCGCTCCACCGCGGCCCCGACACGTTCTGGCCGTTCCGCTGAACCAGAATCGGCTGCCCGGACCCGGCGGCTTCGACGATCCACGTCTGGGTGATGCTGCTGTTCGTCTCCTCCACCGGCGTCGAGACCGTGTACGCGATCCAGTCACCGGCGGGCGAGATCCGTGGAGAGCCCACGCTCTTGAGCTGGTAGTAGTCCTCTACCCTCAAAGCACGCCCGGACATCTGAGCGGCCATGGGAGCGGCTGCGAGTAGAACCAGACCTAGAGCGAGTACGATTCGGCGCATGTGTCACCTCGACTGTCGAACTTCTGGTAAGCCTCCCGCCACCCTAGGCACGGACCCATGCGTGGGCAAGCGCAGTTGCGTAGTGTGGGGTCCTGCATCCGCGACGAGATCCGGGGACGATGCACGGCGCACGCGAACCGGGACCGAACTAAAAGGGACTGCACGATGAAGAGACACCGACTCCAAGTCTGGCCCTGCATCGTGATGGGAGCGGCCCTACTCGGTGGCTGCGAGCCACCCCCGGCGCCCATCGAGGTCGTGGAAACGACGATCGCACAGATCCAGGACGCGATCACGAGTGGGCAAACCACATGCCGCATGGTCGTTCAGGCCTACCTCGACCGGATCGAGACATACGACCAGCCGACCGGCTTGAACGCGATCACGGTCGTGAACCTCAACGCGCTGACGCGGGCCGACGAGATTGACCAGGCCGTCCAGGACGGCACCCCACTCGGGTCTCTCTTCTGCGCGCCACTGCTCATCAAGGACAACTACGATACGCACGATCTGCCCACCACGGGCGGCTCGATCGCGCTCAAGGAGAGCATCCCGCCGGACGACGCCTTCATGGTCCGCAAGCTTCGTGAGGCGGACGCGATCGTGCTCGCCAAGACAAACATGGCGGAATGGGCCTTCAGCCCGCGTCAGACCGTGAGCTCGTCGTACGGCACGACCGCGAACGCCTACGCCCTCGATCGGGTGCCCGCCGGCTCCAGCGGGGGGACTGCATCGGGAGTCGCCGCGAGCTTCGGTGTCGCCGGAATGGGGACCGATACCGGTAACTCGATCCGCGGGCCCTCGTCACACTTGGCGCTCTTCGGCATCCGATCGACGATCGGGCTGACCAGCAGAGACGGCGTCATCCCGCTGTCGTTCCAGTCAGACATCGCCGGTCCGATGGCGCGAACTGTCGAGGACGCCGCCAGGATCTTCAACGTCGTCGCCGGCTACGACCCTGCGGACCCGTATACCGACGCCGGGCGCAGCCGGAAGGAAGCCGACTACACCGCATTCCTGGATGCCCAGGGATTGGCCGGAGCTCGCATCGGTGTGCTCCGAGAGCTCGTGGACACGGACAACGCTGACGCTGAGGTCATCGAGGTGTTTGAGCAGGCGTTGGTGGATCTACAGCGGCTCGGGGCGGTGATCGTTGATCCGCTGGAAATCGCGCCCATACGCGAGTTGCGGAGCGGTGGCGGCGGATGCTCGACGTTCCGCTACGACGTGGCTCAGTACTTTGCATCACTCGGTGACGCGGCGCCGATCCGGGACGTCCTCGAGGTCCTCGAGACGGGCCAGTTCTCCGAGTACGTGGAGGGCCGTATTCGCGGAGCCGGGCGATCGTCGCTCGACCCGCCCGAGAGTTGGGACCCGCCCTGCCTCCCCTACGCCATCAATCCAGGCCGGCAAGCGTACAAGGATGGTGTCGTAGCTGCGATGGACGCGGCGGACGTACAGGTCATCGTCTACCCGACGTGGACCAACCCGCCCGCGCCGCTCGAGACCGCGTCGGAGGACTACCGTGGCGACAACAGCCAGATCGTGGCACCGGGTACGGGCCTGCCTGCCGGTACGGTGCCTATGGGCTACACCCGCGGCACGCTGCCTGCGGGGCTACAGATTCTGGCGCGCCCATACGATGAGGGCACGATATTCAGAATCGCCTATGCCTACGAGCAGGGTACTGCGCATCGACGCGCACCGGACGGGTTTCCAACGCTGTTACCGCCTGCGAACTGAGGCGGGGGAGGCCCGGCGAGCTTACGTGGGAGGCCTGGCGAGCTAGTACGAAAGTTTAGATTGCACGGTCGATGAGGGGTGTTGTAGCGTTAATATGCAGCCCCCAAATCAGGAACAGATCGTGTCACGCATTTTACGCCACGTTTTCACGGCGATAGCTGTCATAACCGTCACCGCCTGCGCGGTTGATAGCCTTGGTACCGCTCCCGAGGACCCCGATAACGTTTCCCTGCTCTCGTACGTAGGGTTCGCGGAGCCGACCGTTGAAGTAGAAGCGGACGACGAGGTGCTCCTGAGAAAGGGTGGGAAGAAGGGCAAGGTAAAGAACCCGGGTGGCGGGAACGACGACGACAACGACGACGATGATGACGACGACGACGGTGGTGGGCCGCCGGCTCCGGATCCGGAGCCTCCCACGCCGACCGAGCCGCGGCGTGTCCGACAGTACGCGGCGTATATCCAGATCCCCCCGATCTACAAGTGCCAGTTGAACCCGTTCGAGGACCTAGACGGAGACGACTTTTCTACCGTAACGGTCGGAGGGAATGGTATCACGGTCACCGATATCGTGAACGAGCCGAACGCGATCGTCATGATGTCGAGGTACGACGGCACGAGGTGGTCAGTCACACACATCGGCCGCGCCGATTGGAGCGGAACGGTAGAAACACTCAACAACGCTCTGTTCGGCAAATATCTTGCCGTGGCGCAATTGGTGGAGGTTGCGACCGCCTCAGGCTCAGACGCGGCCAACTTCGTCGGCTCTTTGACCGGCAATGAAGGCGGCGACCTGTCATCCGTCCCGCTGGGGCCAGGCGACCCCGCGATCGCGCTCCTCGACAGAGCCATGGCGAGTAACCCACTCGTATCGGGCCGCTGCCAGCTGGATTCCAAGGCGCCTGGGGACGTCAAGACCAACCTCATCCGGCCCAACGACGCGGGCGTATAGCCCCGAGACTGACGAGGCCGGAACAGCCCTAGTCTGTCTCGGCCTCGTCGGAGTCGTCGCCCTCCTCCACATCCTCCCGTTCGATCTCGATCGTGCACTTGGTCACGATCGCGGCGACAGCGCCGACGGCTGCCCAAACGGGCAGCAGTAGCGCACCTGCGACCCCGATCGATACCGGGAACTCGATGAGCGTGCGCCCTTCGTCGTTCTTGATGACGATGTGACGGACGTTTCCCTCACGGATTAGCTCCTTGATCTTGCCGACGACTTTGTCGCCGCTGACCCGGTGCTGCTCGCGACGCCCGCTGCCACCGTTGGCCTCCTCCTCCTGTCCTTCTTCTTGCGTGTCTTCGTCCGTCATGGTCGGTCTCCCGCGATGGTCGTTGATACTGGACCTACGAGAGTGACGGCACAGGAGTTCTGTCAAACGCCACTGGCAACTGACCTATCTGCCCGGTTTGAACTCGTTGTAGATGATCGGCACTAGATCGGCGGCGGTCCACGATGCCACCTGACCCCACTTCTCGTCGTGTTCAGCAGTGGGGCCCGCCTCGAGGACCTCTTCCAACGTGCGGCCTCGGGCGATCAGCGTGGTGACCTCGTGGCGAATGTCGAGCATCATGACCAGCACCTCGAGTAGCCCGGCCCGATCGGTGAATCCGAAGCCGTGCCCAGGGATGACCTTCGTGTCGGGGCCAGCCAGGCCGATCGCAATCTCGAGCGCCTCGATCATCCCCGAGAACGTGCCGCCGTTAAACACATCGATGATCGGGTACATGTTGGTGCGGAAGACGTCACCGAGGTGGAGGACGTCCGATTCGGTGAAGTACACGAAGCTGTCCCCGTCCGTATGGGCCGGAGGCACGAGGAACGCCCGGACCGCCTCACCGTTCACGTAGAACGTCACCGCATCCGAATAGGTGACCACTGGGCGGGCACCCTCGGACGGCTGATCGAAGAAGATGCCTCCCCGTCGCGGGATCCTCAGCCGCTCCAGCATCCTGAGTCGCACATGATCGTGCGCGAAGATCAGCACCCCGAGCTCGGCGAGATTCTCGTTGCCGCCGATGTGATCCGGATGGATGTGCGTGTTCACGAGGAAGCGGATCTCCTCGTCGGAGATCTCGGCGACCGCCGAGACGATCGCCTCGCTGAGCGGAGCGAATTGCGCGTCGACGAGGAGCGCACCGTCCGGGCCGACGAGCACGGCCATGTTACCGCCCGCAGCGGGCGTTTGGAGCATGTAGACGTTGCCGGCAACGTGGATCGCCTGGAGGGGGGCGGGGTCAGTCTGGGCCGCTGCGGGCGCGTGTATGCAAAGCACAGCCATTAGCGAAGCAACAAACGCGACTCGTGTTTCGGTCATCAAGATCATCGCGGCGAAATGTAGGCGCCTGTTCGGAGATCGTACAGAAACGAGAAGAGGCGAAGCGATTGGCGAACGCCGCCCCTTGTCCCAAACGCCTCGAAACATCAGGCTGACCGCGCCATTCCGGCCACCGCGAACCCGAAGAGCCCAGGCGACCCATGCGCACGTTCATAGAGTCGGCGATGACGCAGCCGCCCAAGCTCCTTCGGCGTAGCTCGGACTGACCCCCATGCACCCGCTGGAGCACTCGCCCGAACAGATGCGGGCCATGTTGGACCGCGTCGCAGAGCGCGTAGTGGATCACATCGCTTCACTCCCGGAGCAGGATGCCTCGTACGAGGCCGACGGGAAGGCCGCTGCTCGAGCATTCGCGGAAGCGCTCCCGGAGGAGGCCGCCGATTTCGACGGGCTCATCGACCGCGTCTTCGACGAGGCGATCCCCGTTTCGTTCAACACCGCGGGCCCCGGCTACCTCGCGTACATCCCCGGAGGTGGGCTCTTCCCTTCGGCCCTCGCCGACCTGATCGCGACCGCGGTCAACAGGTACGTGGGCGTATGGATCGCGGCCCCCGCGCTCGTTCAGATCGAGATGAACGTCGCGCGCTGGTTCTGTGACATCGTCGGCTATCCCTCCGGGAGCGGTGGGATTCTCACCACGGGCGGGTCGCTGGCCAACTTCACCGCGGTGGTGACGGCCCGCAGGGAGCGGCTTCCGGAAGCGTTCTGGAAGGGCACGATCTACACGTCGGATCAAACACATCACTCCATCCGAAAGGCCGCGGTTCTCGCGGGCTTCCCCGAAGCGAACGTGCGCGAGGTGCCGTCCGACGACCGATGCGAGATTCGCCTCGATGCCCTTCTGGCCCTCATCGAAGAAGATCGAGCCGCGGGGCTCGACCCGTTCATGGTCGTCGGCAGCGCCGGAACGACGAACACGGGTGCGGTCGATGACCTGGCAGGTCTCGCGGACCTGGCAGAAAGCGAGGGCCTCTGGTTGCATGTGGACGGCGCTTACGGCGCCTTCTTCATGCTGACCGAGCGCGGACGACACGCGATGCGCGGCTTGGGACGAGCCGACTCGATCACGCTCGACCCTCACAAGGGGCTCTTCCTGCCCTACGGTACCGGAGCACTCCTGGTCCGCGATGAGCAGACGCTCCGAAGAGCCCACACGGTTTTCGCGGACTACATGCCCATCATGCAGCACGACGCGGACTTCGTCGACTTCTGCGACGTGTCGCCGGAGCTGTCACGCGACTTCCGCGGGCTA
>Ga0066376_10000112_pt1 | contig 66717 bp, 45 predicted proteins | sample Knorr_S15_td_Bot_FD_77009 | JGI IMG/M metagenome (GOLD analysis project Ga0066376, IMG submission 77009) | Marine microbial communities from Southern Atlantic Ocean transect - Knorr_S15_td_Bottom_ad_5009_LV_A | ecosystem: Environmental > Aquatic > Marine > Oceanic | place: Southern Atlantic...
ATTGGTATGATTGGATTTTTAATGCCGGTGATTTTGCGCCGTGACGATGGTAGTGATGAGTCCAGTTCTGGACTTGGATTGTCCACGGCATGGCAGCAATTGAAGCAAGGTAAGACTCAGATTAGTGTGGCAATTTGGGCTCCGCTTGCCATCGGTGGCCCTTTCCTATTGCTGACTTGGCTGTTGTTGCTCGCTGAGGTTGATGGGGCTAGCCTAGCGTCGCATGAGTTGTACGGCACTCCACTTCTCGCGCTGGTAGCGGTGGCATTGACCGTGTATTCTTGGCGTAAGGTGTTGCCACCTGAGTGGGTGCCGTGGGTATTGATTGGGGTGTTTTGCACCTCGTTGTTTATCGCTGCATTTGCCGGGAATAAATTGCCGGGTGATTCAGACCATCAGTTCACTGATAGCATTACGCGCGGAGCCCTCGCTGGCTTCGTGTTACCCTTCCTCATTCTAGCCGTGCCAGCGATGGCTCATTTGGTCTGGACTAGATTGCGCTTGTGGGCGCGCTCGCGCGGGAGTAGCACTGGGCGCGGGGGCAAAGGACGCAAGACGGAATTAGCAAAACTGCGGGCTTCTTCAATGCACATCGCCCATCTCGGCATCCTATTGCTGCTCATCGGTCATGTTTACACCACGACCCTGGTCGAGAGAGGCCACCCAAGCCACGTTGTGATGTTACCGCAAGATACACCCATAGAGTATGCTGGCTACACTTGGACCTACACCAATATCAGCAGTTCAACTCCTGACAGTGAAGGTTGGGATTATCCGGTCGGTGATGGGGCATTGATTACTACGATTGAAGTTGAAGGTGCCAATTCACAGACTATTTTGCATCCAGGGGTGATTAGATTTGATTCCGGTTCGATTCCAGCAAGGTCTGAGACCGATGTTTGGCATCGTTGGAACGGTGACTTGATTGTGATTTTTGACTATCAGCAGGCTACCGGCGCAGATTTCCAAGCATTCATGGCCGGAGATGGAGAGGTAGAGAAGATTCGGGTCACCATCTATGACCTGCGCGGTAGCAACATGGTGTGGATAGGCTGGGTATTGATACTCATCGGCTCTTGTCTAAATTGGGTGCTCACGCCGAAAACCTCTGGTCGGCATATCAAAGCTTCAACAGTTGAGGAAGAGTGAAACTGCCCGGGTGTTTGAATCTAGTAAGGCAATCCCTGACGCTGAGGAAATGGTCACAGTTGTAGCCGCACCGCTGATAAAGGGGGAGTCGGTCGGCGGCTCGCCCCAAAGGGGCGGAGATGGTCCCAATGGAAACTGGCTCAATAATCCACATCGACTATGATTTGTTTAACGTTGATAGTGACGAACTAATCGAGACGACCCGAGAAGAGGTCGCGAAGGAACACGATGTATACGATGAAAACCGCACTTACAAGCCGCTGGTAACGGTTGTTGGTGACGGTCGTTTAATCGCTGGCTTTGAGACTCATCTCGAGGGTGCAGAAGCAGATACAGACTACGAATTTGACATCCCACCTGAGGATGCATACGGTGAACGTGACCCCAATTCTATCGAGACAATCGGTCAAGATGTACTATTCCGCAGCGCGCGCGACCCAGAGAGCGTTGCAGTTGGTGGATCGGTGGAAATCGGCGGTAAGACCGGAGTTCTGAAGATGATTCGGGCCGGTCGCGCTCGTATTGACTACAACCACCCGCTCGCGGGTAGAACTCTACGCTACAATTACAAAATCGTCAAGGTCATTGAAGACCGGGAAGAAAAGGTATTGACTCTACTCGAGACCAATGCTGGCCGCGACGGATTTGAGATTTCATTTGACGGCGACGACCTAACGATTGATTTGCCTGAATTTGTCTCCTACGACCAGAATTGGGCCTATACCAAGTTCACAATCATCCAATCGTTGCGCGACCATGTCGGTGCGCAAACCATCGTCTTGCGCGAAGTTCATGAAGCTCGCGAAATCGGCGAAGAAGAATGAGCGAGCCACCTCTTAGGTGGTTATCATCAGGCGCACTTGTACCGGTGGGAAACCGCTTAACCTGAATCCGCCACCGTCATGCTATGAGCGGCGATGAAGATGGGCCGGAGTTGACAGAAGTTCCGATTCCGGATTCGGTGCTAAGTTCCGGTGAGCGCATCGCTACCCTGCTTTTACTCGCAATCGCCAGCATTGCTTTGGCGGCGGTAATCGGCGCGGAAGTCATGCCGGGCAACGCGCTTTCTGAATCTCTGCAAACCTACTTCATTGACCCAGTAACCATTGATTCAACCGGTGATTCGGGATACAACGTCATGGACACGGCAGTCTATTCAGTAACTTTGGTCGCCTTCGTGGTTGTTCTCTCAGCGTGGCTGCGGCGCTCCGGGATTCCTGCAACAGACCGCGCCCTGCTCGCATTATTGCCGTGGGTGGTTTGGGCTGCGTTTGGAGAAGTCAACGAAGATGCGATGCTTTTTGACGACGGGATTTCCCAGATGTTCATTTCGCCGTTAGTGCATTTTCAAGTGGCTTTTTGGGTGATTTTGACCGGGGTTCTCTGTCGGAAGGCAGGTAAGGCTGCTGACCCAGATGCTGCGCGTACGGCGGTCACTCGGATTTCCCTATCATTGGTTGTGGTTCAGGCCGCGATTTTCCTACCGCAATTCATTGATGACTGGACCTTGACTCTCACCTCGCCCTTGTTATGGATGCCAGTGCTTGGGCTTGGGCTTATCTTCGGGTTGCAACCCCTGCTCGAGAGCCGGCATACGCCAATGGAGCAAGGGTTGATTCAGACCGGTATTGGTGGGGTTGTAATTCATGCTGCTGCATGGTTGAATTTCATGTGTGTTCCACTTAGTGATAATAATGGAATAATGGCGGAGCCCGTCGGTTTCGCACCGGTAGCGGTCGTACTTGGGATTCCATTATTCATCTGTATTGTTCTGTATCAAATCGGGCGAGAAGCCGCCAAAGAACTGCATAATATTGGGCTTGAGCCCGGCCTCATTCCACGCGGAATCACCATTGATGATTGGGACCGACAAAACTCCTCAACCCGCGAGCGATTGGAGGCGCTGACGCCGCGAGCGATGCTTGCATCACCAGTCCTGCTCGCGGCAATTTTTGGTCAGATCGCCGATGGCTTAGCAACTTGGCAAGGCATAGATGTTTACGCGTTATACGAAGAAAAGCATGTGCTTTCGAACCTCATTATTGAGTGGGGTGGTGGGGATAGTAGCGGCACCGGTGGGGCTTGGCTATTCTTGGCGATTAAGGTCGGCCTTGCCGCTTTGGTTTGGCTGCTTTTTGCGATGGCAAGATTTGAGGTCAGGCACCTGCATCTTCGCCAATTGATGATTCTGTGTATTTTGGCAGTTGGCCTTGCCCCGGGACTACGAGATATGTTGCGCCTTTCCATAGGAGTCTGAGTTCTACTGTTTGGACTCGCTATTTGCTTCCGAGGGAGCGTTGAAGGACGTGTAGGCTTTCCGCACCCCTAAGGGGGGTGCGGATGGATAGAATTTCAAGTCAGGTTGACACGAAGAATGCAAACTTCGTAACCCACCACGAACACAATCAGAAGTTGATTGAAGAATTGCGCGAATGCCTTGAGCAGGTCGAGCAGGGCGGCGGTGAAAAATACGTAGACAATCATCGTGGTCGCGGTAAGGCCCTTGCTCGCGAAAGAATCGCATCAATCTGTGACCCCGGCACACCTTTCCTCGAGATGTCTCCGCTAGCGGCATGGCAGTTGTATGATGGCAAAGCCGCCTCAGCAGGAATCGTGACCGGCATTGGAGTTGTTCATGGCAAAGAGTGTCTTTTCGTCGCCAATGATGCTACGGTCAAGGGCGGCTGTTACTACCCAATCACCGTCAAAAAGCACATCCGGGCGCAAGAAATAGCCAATTCTAATCACCTTCCCTGCATCTATCTGGTTGATTCGGGTGGGGCTTTCCTACCGATGCAGGACGAGGTATTCCCTGACAAGGAACACTTTGGTCGGATTTTCCGCAATCAGGCCGTGCTTTCAGGCAAGGGAATACCGCAGATTGCGGCTGTACTTGGGTCATGTACTGCGGGCGGTGCATATGTGCCAGCGATGTCAGATGAGTCAATCATAGTCAAGGGAAATGGGACAATTTTCCTCGCTGGCCCACCTTTGGTGAAGTCTGCAACCGGAGAGGAAGTTACCGCAGAGGAATTGGGTGGAGCGGACCTTCACACTTCACTATCTGGGGTGGCCGACCATTACGCGGATGATGAGCCGGCCGCGCTGAAAAAAGTCCGCGACATCGTGGAGAATATCAACTCCGGAAATAAGACCCGGCTCGAGGTTCAACCGCCAGAGGAGCCGGCCTATGATGTGGATGAATTGCTTGGAATTATTCCCTCTGACAACCGTACTCCCTATGACGTTCGGGAGGTGATTGCTCGGGTGGTAGATGGCTCGCGGTTCCACGAATTCAAGGCGAGATATGGCAATACACTAGTCTGTGGATTCGCTCGGATTCACGGTTATCCAGTCGGCATTATTGCCAATAATGGCATCCTGTTCTCTGAGTCTTCGTTGAAGGGTACTCACTTCGTAGAGTTGTGTGGGCAACGTGGCATTCCGCTGGTTTTCCTGCAGAATATCACCGGCTTCATGGTCGGTCGGAAATACGAAGCCGGTGGCATCGCAAAAGATGGAGCAAAATTGGTTACCGCCGTTTCTTGTGTGCCGGTGCCGAAGTTCACCGTCATCATCGGCGGCAGTCACGGGGCTGGCAACTATGGGATGTGTGGTAGGGCTTACGACCCACGATTCCTGTTCATGTGGCCCAATGCACGGATCTCAGTGATGGGCGGGCCACAGGCTGCCGATGTGCTCGCAACAGTCAAGCAGGACCAACGGGCTCGTGAGGGTGTTGAGCTGATGACCGAGGATGAAGTTGAGGAATTCAGAGCACCGATTTTGGAGAAATATGAGCGCGAGGGCTCACCATATTACTCGACCGCTCGGTTGTGGGATGATGGAATCATTGACCCAAGAGATACTCGCGATGTATTGGGACTTTGCATCTCGGCGAGTTTGAATGCCCCGATGCCAGATAGCGATTACGGAATATTCAGAATGTGAAAGGAGCAATTGAAATGTCAAAAACTGCAATTGGAGATTCAAAGCCAGAAACCGGCCTTTGCCGGCTAGAAATTGATGGGCCGGTGGCGAGGATAACCATGACTCGCTCAGATGTATACAATGCGCTCAATGTTCAATTGATAACTGAGTTGATTCAATTGCTGGATTGGACTCGCGACCGCTCGGTGGGCAGCACCGGCAACCTGCATGATGAAGATGGAGGCGAGATGCTACGAGTAATCGTATTGAGCGGCGAGGGCAAGCATTTCTGCGCCGGCGCGGATATCAATATGATGCGTGATGCTGGGGCGCAGAGTGCAGAGGAAAACCGAGAGGATTCCGCAAGACTGGACCGGCTTTTCAACGGACTTTGGTCCCATCCTTGTTTCACCATCACCACGGTTAGCGGAGTCGCTCTTGGCGGCGGTGCTGGCCTAATCGCTTGCTCTGACCATGTGATCGCTAACAGCGGTGGAGATAATCCGGCTCAGATTGCGCTTTCGGAGGCAAAATTGGGTATTTTACCGGCGGTAATTGGCCCGTATGTCTATCGGCGGGTCGGTAGTGCTCAATTCAGGCGTCTGTCAATGTTAGCAGGCAGATTTGATGGCGAAGAGGCATTGAATATTGGCATGATTGACCAGATTGCTGAGAATGAATCAGAGATTGATGAATTGGTTAATGCGGCCATTGGAACCGTGTTGACAACCGGTCCGATGGCGGTCGCAGAATCAAAGAAACTCACCCTAACGTTTGACCGATGGGCCGGTACTGATGAAGAACTCAGGCAATGGACTTTGGATAAGACAAGCCAGATGCGAGGCTCGACAGAGGGTCAAGAAGGTCTTGCCGCTTTCTTGGACAAACGACCGCCCGCTTGGAAAAAGGAATAGGTGGGCTACATGGTACCGTCTGGGCCCGAGTGGATGGATGGTGCGAAGCGACCAATTACCAAGGTGCTAGTCGCAAATAGGGCTGAAATTGCCTGTCGGGTTTTTCGCGCCTGTCGGGAATACGGCATAGCCTCAGTTGCCGTGTTTTCCGATGCTGATGAAGGCGCGTTACACGTTGAAATGGCTGACGAGTCGGTGCTTTTGGAAGGAGATACTCTCGCTAAAACATACCTAAATGCCGAGGCAATTATTGCCGCAGCGAAATCCACTGACGCAGATGCCATTCATCCTGGATATGGATTTCTTTCCGAGCGCGCATCTTTCGCTGCGGCTGTCAATGATGCTGGTCTGATTTGGATTGGTCCAAGTGTGCGCGCGATAGAGGAGATGGGTGACAAAATCACCGCCCGCCGGGTGATGGCTGCCGCCGGTGTCCCAATCATCCCCGGCGAAGAAATACAGATGAAAGATGAACATTCTGATATGGTGGATGATTTGGTCCGAGCCGCCACTCGCACCGGTTATCCTTTGCTGCTGAAAGCGAGTGCCGGTGGTGGCGGCAAAGGCATGCGCGTGGTACGTGAGCCGCGATATTTACAACAGGAATTCGAAGCGGCGAGCCGTGAAGCGGCCGCCGCTTTTGGCGATGGTACGGTTTACGTAGAACGATTACTTGAGAAATCTCGTCACATTGAAATACAGATTCTCAGCGATACACATGGCAACGCAGTGCACGTATTTGAGCGGGAATGCAGTATCCAACGACGGCATCAGAAAGTGATTGAGGAAGCGCCGAGTCCAGCGATGACTGCGGAATTGCGAGAAGCGATGGGAAGCGCGGCTATTGCTGCGGCGAAGGCGGTTGACTATGAGGGCGCTGGAACGGTAGAATTCTTGCTTGCCGAAGACGGCTCCTTCCATTTTCTTGAGATGAATACCCGTTTGCAAGTTGAACATCCGATTTCAGAATGCATCAGTGGTCTGGACTTGGTTGAACAACAACTTCGGGTTGCGGCCGGCTTCCCTCTTTCATTCACCCAAGACGACCTAACCATTCGCGGCCATGCGATCGAGGCGCGGATTTATGCGGAAGACCCGACTAATGGATTCCTTCCCGCAACTGGGCCGTTAGCGATGTTCCGTCCACCAGAAGGCCCCGGCATCAGGCTTGATACTGGGGTGCGGGAAGGTGATGAGGCTAGCATTGATTTTGACCCGATGCTGGCGAAACTGGTTGTTCATGCAGCGGACCGCGCCGCTGCTATTCGTCGGATGAAGCGTGCATTGCAGGATTTCGTGCTGCTTGGAACAACAACCAATATCGGTTTCTTGGCTGATGTATTGTCAAAAGACTCATTCTTAGCGGGCGAGACTACCACCGATTTCATCGAGGTTAATTTCCCGGATGGTTGGCATCCAGGTTGCCTTGATTCAGATGAAGGCGAGGGCATTGCAATGCTTGCCGCTCTCGCTGCGGGAGGGGCCGAACATCTCGGCTTGCATCGGAGGTCAACAGCCGGTGTAGCAGCAGAAGGAGAAGGTGGGCGTGGAAGCCCGTACAATCCATTCCTATTGTTGAGGAGAAATTTCCCTTGAGGTGAAATGATGGTTGAATTAGTTGACAATAATGGACGGCGATGGGATATTGCCTACGGCAGCGGAGCTGAGGTTTCGCTCGCCAACATCACCCTTGATGGGGAAGCGATTGAAATCGGTGAGGTGCAAATTTCAGCTGATGAGCGAGCCCAGCGAGCATGGCTGACTATTGATGGAGTCAGCAGGCTTGTTCATTGCGTAAAGGTAGGTGATGATTGGTGGGTGCATTTGGATGGTGTCATCCAAAAATTGACAGTAAGCGAGGCCGGAACAAGCGGTGTTGATAGCGGCGGGGGATTGACCGCGCCAATGCCCGGCAAGGTGCTTGAAGTGCTGGTTGAGGAGGGCCGTCGTGTGAAAGTCGGGCAAGACCTCCTCGTGCTGGAAGCGATGAAGATGGAACATCGGATTTCAGCAGCGCAGGCAGGCCTTGTGTCAAGCATCAACTTCCAAGCAGGCCAGCAGGTGGAAGCAGGAGATGTCCTCGTAGTGATTGAATCCGATGAGGAATCGGAGTAATTTTCCAATTGGAAAATCAATTTACAAATTGCAGACTTCAAGCAACTTCTTCCCGGCCATATAGGGGAGAAGCACGTCGGGAATCCGTACTCGTCCATCTTCGAGTTGATTCTGCTCCATGATGGCCACCAATGCTCTGCTTGTTGCTATCGCGGTTGAGTTCAATGTGTGGACCGCAGCATTTCCGTCTGATGTACGAAATCTCATTCGCAATCGGTTGGCTTGATAATCAGTGCAATTCGAACAGGATACGACCTCCTTGTATTCTCCTCGTCCGGGCAGCCAAGCCTCGAGGTCGTATTTCTTGGCAGCAACCGTTCCCATATCGCCCGTGCAGATGTTTACCACTTCGTAGTGTAACTGTAGTGAATCCCAAAGGTCAACGCAGTTGTTGAGTAATTCCTCGTGCAGTTGCCAAGAATCGTCTGGGTGAGAGATGATAATTTGCTCAACCTTAGTGAATTGATGAACCCGCCAAATCCCCTTATCACCCTGCCCGTGCGCCCCAACCTCTCGTCGGAAGCACGGAGATACACCGACTATGCGTATAGGGAGGATGGTTGGCTCGATGACCTCATCCATATACATCGCAGTAAGCGGGTGCTCGCTAGTTGCGATGATGTAGAATCCATCCGGCTGAACATTATACATCACCGTCTCAAAATCTGCTAGGTCGGTAACCCCTTCGTAGGCCTCACGATTCATCATCACCGGTGGCTGAACAAAGGTGTATCCACGTTCACTGATGAAGTCCACAGCGTAGTGCTGTAACGCCAACTCAAGCCTAGCAAGGTCACCTTTGAGGAAGTAGAATCTACTGCCTGCAATTTTGGCAGCGCGTGGCAAGTCAACCCACTTATTCATCTCGAGTAGGTCGTTGTGGGTGCGTGGAGAGAAGTCAAACGATGGCTTGTCTCCGTGTAGGCTGTGTTGGGTATTGCCACCCTCATCATCGCCTCTCGGCACGCTTTCATGCAGGATATTTGGAATGCTCATTCGTACCTTATCGCGTGCCGTTTCGTAGTCGTCTGCGTTACTGGTTAATTCTTCTATTTCCGCGCCAATTGAATCAACCTCAGATTTGATACGATTAAACTCGTCATCATCTCCAGCCTTCTTTGCTGCGGCGATACCTCGCGCGGCCTCGTTGCGCTTGCGGCGCAATTGGTCCGCATCGTAGCGAGCCTTGCGCCATGCTTCATCAAGGCGAATTACCTCATCAATGGCCTCGTGAGAAATTCCTCGCTTGTCATGGTCACCCCGAACGATGTCAGCCTGTTCACGGAATAGGTGAATGTCAAGCATCGGGCAGCCTCCGATTGTTCCGCAGCAACGATACCGCTTCAATCCGACGGGTGATGAAGCCCACCAATCGGCAATCAGAACAGTGTGATGTTGAATTCAAAGGCCTTGTAGCCAATCAAAATGGATGCCGATATCAGATATCCGAGTATACTTCCACCGTTCAGTAACGGCAGACCCGCCTGTGGTTTTCCACGCGCGACATACGTCATCAGGATGAGATAACCGCACAGTCCACCAATCGTGGTGAATATTGCAACCCAAAGTGGTGCAGACATTCCCAATGGCCCGGCGTATTTCGGCAACCAAGTCAGCGCAGAGATGGCCAGCATGCCGGGGAATATGACATCGCCAAGTCCCATGAACATCGCTTCACCACCAGACTTGGTTGGTTTTGGTGGTGGTGGAGAAGCCGCCGCTGCCGCCTGCCAAGCCTCGCTCGCTTTGCTTGCATCATCAGTAGCATCACCTTCAGCAGGCGAGGTCGGAGCGGCCGCGGGCTCGCTCATCACCTGCTCGCCTTCAGTAATAAACGAGTAATTCTTATTCTGAGGAGCGACCAGTAATATTGGCAGTTTCAGTCCAATCATCGTATCCGCCAATTCCAACATATGCTTCGAGCGGTAAACTGCCCAAGCATCGTAGGCGGCGGCCAGCACCATGAATAGTAGAATCAACCATTCATCAAATGAGACGCCAAGAATAGTGATTACACCTGCACCAACCAAAATCCCTACCACGTTGACCACATACCATTCGGGGTGACGAATCAGTGCAACCATCAGTCCAATTGAGAAGGTGATTGCCAACACATCCGCGTAGAAGAATCCGGCGCCCCCGATGGTAAAGTCTGGCATTATCGGCGCGTGAATCCAATGTGCGCTCGACCACTCGCCGTTCTGCTCGATGGTGAGAATGCTATCCGACCAGCCTTCTTCTTCCCATTCCGGGTTGGGCTCGCTTCGCATAGTCAGCATAACCGTATCATGACCTGGCACTGTCATCGGACGAGTCATTTCGGCTAAAGAGGTGAAAGTGAAGGTCCGCAGTTGCTTACCTTCTACCACCCATAGGTCATTGCTACCCCCAGAGCAGCAGTCTGCGAGGATAAGCCCACGAATCGGCTCGTTGAAGGCACCAAGTTCGTCAAACCGAATTGCTTCGTATGCAGTAACCGTTCCATTGCTCGGAATATTCCATCCGGTAACTGAGCCGGTGCGGGTTCCTAAAATCAGAATCTGGTCACCATCGCCACTTATGTTGTATCCGGGTGGGCTGCCGATGGTAGCGGAGAGGATTTCTTCGCCGTTTCGAGGAGTGACTTCCCAAGTGGTGTTGATAGTGGCGAATTCACCGTGAGCATCCGCCTGTTCACTTGGAATTAGCACCATTCCTGCCCAAGTTTGAGTTACCAACAATAGATGTTCATTACCTATCTTGCGTGCGATAAGCAATTTTGAGGAATCAAATTCTACTGGGAAAAAGCGATTCCAATCCTCACAAGCGATGATATTGTTTGGGTTGTAGCGGTCAATTGCAACAAAAGTGCTCCCAAGAATCGCCCAGTCTTGTCCTTCCTCAGCACCGTGACAGTTTTCCCAATCTGGGTCGGGGTCAGAATACCGGACTCCGAGTGCACAATCGGTGTTGTGCTGGTCAACCTGCTGGCCAGTTTCAGTATTGAGTCGCACCCATTGCGTGCCTTCGCAGACTACTAGTTCATCGCCTTCAGTGATTATTAGCGCAGGATTGATTGCGCCTTGTTCATGGGTGATATTGTATGACCAAAGCGTTGTTGCGCCGGCGTATTCACCTATGCCACCGCCGGCGCGACCAGCGTTATGCATCTTCACCAAGGTGCCGTTACCACCGGCAGAGACATCCATCGCGTAGAAGGTGTCGGGAGATTCAGCAACCTGCAATATCCACAGGTCAGAAGTTCCTTCATCAGAAAGTTCCAGTGATGGGCCGTCTTCCATCATAATGTAGTAGAAAATAGGTGTCACCGCTAACAATAGGGCAGCCCACAATACGAATAATACACCGATTTTGATGAATTTCTGCAGCCCCTTTCTTGCCATCCAAATGATGCCTGCTGTAAAGATGAAAATGAACACCAATTCAACAAAAATCCAGCCGGCCTGAGTTGCGCCTTCCTCGCCGAATGCACGCATTTCATCTACATCGTAGAATGGTTGAATCCAAATTCCGATGGCGATTGTGATGATGAACATCCCTGCCATCAACGTCATTGCTGGGGCCTGATCTCGTAGCACATCAGTCAGTGGAGGTTGTTTGGTGGCTGCCTTCGTCACACGCTTAGCAGTCTTGTCCACACGACGTTTTGCGGCGAAACTCTCCTCTGACATTGGTCGCCCGACCCGCAAAGGCCATTTCAAGGCGACCGTCCACCGTGGGTGCGTTGAGGGGTCCTGATGAGTGATGATGTTCGGGCGTGGCTGGAGAGCCTTCGTAGTCTGGGTATGAGGCCTGGACTTGAGATTTGCTCAACTCTCCTGCTCAGAATGGGGCAGCCACAAGCAGAATTTACTGCTACTCATGTCGCTGGTAGTAATGGCAAAGGCTCTTGCTGCGTGATTTTGGCTAATGCATACACGTTGAATGGGGTGTGTACTGGACTGTTCACTTCGCCTCATCTGTGTTTTGTTGAGGAGCGAATCAGAATTGATGGAGTTCCGATTACCGCTGAGGAATTTGATGCGGCGTTGCGCGAGGTTCGTAATGCGGCAACCGAGCAACCAGCAATGCAACCGACTTACTACGAGGCGACTTTTCTTGCCGCGATGGTTGCATTTCGCGAAGCCGGGGTTGAACGAGCGATTGTTGAGACCGGCTTAGGAGGCAGATTAGACCCGACGATTCTAACCGAGGCAGATTGCTGTATAATCACCGAGATTGCCTTAGAACACACCGAAATATTAGGCCACACTTTGGGCGAGATAGCCAAGGAGAAGGCAGCAATAATCCGCAAGGGCGCGGTAGTTGTCGCGCGTTGGTCGTATGATACGGAGGTAAGAGCAGCAATCGAGGCGAAAGTCACCGATGATAGCAGGGCTTGGTGGTGGCGATACGACCGTGACTCAGTAATCCAATTCGAGGTCGCTCACGAAAGTCATCGCCCAATTCGAAATAAGCAGGTAGATGGTTACATTCCGTATCTCAAAGAGGCAGCTTGTCTTGCAGAAGCCTCACTTTTCAACAAGATGGGTCCTAAATCCACAGCATTGGTCAATCGGGCGGTAATGCATACCCATTGGCCTGGACGGATGCAGTGGATAGAGCATTCTGGAGTGAAGATTTTGCTCGACGCTGCGCACAATGCCAGCGGGATGAGTCGCGCTTGTGCGCAGGTGCTCATTGAGATGCAGAATAATACCGCTCCATCACCCGGCATCATCATTTTTGGGTGTAGTCCACAGCAGGATCTGTTTGAGTTTACCCACCCTCTCATTGAACTGGTATCGGCCTGTGGTGTGGAGTACATCATCGCCACTCAACCGCTTGGCGGACGTTATCCCCCCGTGCATTTCGAAGAGATAGCAGAAGTGCTGGCATCTCAATCAGTAGCAGCAAAGGTTGTGATGGTGGAAATGCCGGAGGATGCGCTTATCCGAGCAATCGGGATGGCTGAGCAGAGCGGCGCATCGATAATGAGCATTGGCAGCCTATATTTGGCTGGTAATTTATTGCAGCATCTCGGACTTGATGACCGCGAATCAATGACGACTCTTAAGCCACCGAAAGATGAGTTCGAGGTCGGAAAGCAGAAGGGTTAGTCAGCAATTAGCGTGCGAATGCTCAAACGTCATCACATCTGCCCAAAGTTAGGTGAGCGGATGAGTGAGAAGTGGGATGCGCGTTTCCTAGCACTCGCAGTACACATTTCAGGTTGGAGCAAAGACCCCTCCACTAAGGTTGGTTGTGTGGTAGTCGGTGGCGACCGTGAGATTCGTAGCACCGGATTCAATGGCTTCCCAAGAGGAATTGAGGACAGTTCTGAACGCCTTGAGAACCGCGAACTGAAATATCCGTTAATCTGTCATGCCGAGGAGAATGCCATCATGCACGCAGCCCGGGTAGGTGTATCGGTAAAGGGCTGCTCAGTATTCGTCACTTGGCCGCCGTGCACTCGATGTGCCCGTTCAATGATTCAAGCCGGGGTGAAGGAAGTTGTCTACCCAGCAGATAGCGATGTTCCAGAACGTTGGCAGAGTGATTTCATAACTTCTATCGCTATGATGGAAGAAGCGGGTTTGCTGGTTCGTCAGGTATGATTTTTCTTAGCGAGCAGTTCAATTAACTGCTCGAGTGAGTGATATAACTCGTCCAAGGTGCCATTGTTGTCAATGATGAGGTCGGCTATTTCTGCGGTAGCCGTCAAAGCCTGTCCGCTGCTATCAGCAGCCGTGAGTTCTGCTTGTTCTTGCGCGACAAATTGTTCGTAGTTCTCAGCATCACCTATCCTGTTACGCGATACTAAACGATGCCATCGCGCATCTCGTTCTGCTCTGACTTCAAGCAGGATGAAATCCTGCCTTACTCGTAATGCATTGACTTCGGCAGGAGTACGAATGGAATCTATTGCAAAATTTTCATCGTCGCCGATTTGAGCGAGTAGCATCTCAGCCAACACTCCAGCCCCGCCTTGTTCACGCAGAGTTCTACCACCCTGCCTGAGGTTGTCACGAGTTTCCTCAAGTCCCTGCTCTGTCAACCAAATACGTATGGAATTTGAACAGGAGGAAGCACCGAAGCCGAGGTCGGAGAACCATTCTACGATGGTGGTCTTGCCTGAGGCATTCAACCCGGTCAATCCAACCAGCATCTGCTCCCCAAACCGGGTGTTGGGCTCAATCTCATAGTGCATTCGCCAACCACGGTCAGCCTAGTGGCTCAATTCCAGAACCTTCGGGTGCGGGCGTATTGGATTTCAGCCTCATGAATCGCCTTGAACATGGTCTCATGGTCACCGGGTCTGATGGTTCGGAGGATTCTGATGGCGGTATCCTCACCGACTCCTCGTGCCATCAGGCAAAGAATTGCATCAAATCCACGGTTTTGCACTAACTCAGCGTTCCGAATCATCCGGTTTTGAGTTCGTACCTCATCACTTTTCACCGCCTCTTTCAGTTCGTTACTCCTGCCTTCTCTCAACACCGCGCGCATTGAAGAGCCACAAGAACAGCGCTGGGCGAGTTCAGGATAACGAGCGACTCTGAACCTAGAAGGGGAATGACATCGGAGACAAATTGCAATCGCCCGCTCGTTGAGCAGCCGGGATTCCAACCGTTTACGAACCTCGTTATTTGACCAATTTGGTAGCAACATATCTCGTTCTGAGCGGGGTGATAATCCCAGCGGTCCCGGGGCAGTTATTCTGACCTCAACTAAGCCGGATTGAATCGCTTTCAGCAGGTCAATGGTTCCCCCCATATCCATTCGTTCTGCGAATAATTTGTCCAATGCCTCCTCCATCACCGGGGTGTTTCGGTAGCGGTTTGCTATTCCATTCAGATTCACTCTTCGTGGGTCTACTCCGCGTCGTAATATCCCGAATACCTTGCAGACGTGGACCAATCGTGCTCGTAGTTGTCTGCCATTTGGGATGGTTACTCGCATCAGGTCTGGCAGACCTTCAGGTGGAGTCTCGGTAAGCCATGCTACGACATTTGCAGGTTCTAGACCGGGTACTTGCAGGGTAATCCGATAGGGGTCAATCAGTAGTCTGCCCATTTTTCCCTGTAAGGTAGAAGCCATCGCTTGTAGGAAGTGGCCGAGAGTTTCGTTGATTTTTGAGCCGTGGCAGGAATGGATGATTATTGCATCTTGGCGTTTCTCGATGGCTAATAACCGACCATCTGGTAGCGAATCTGCTGCTGCGACGTGGTCTGCAATCGCATCTCCGAGCAGTTGTAGAGAATCGGTCCCAATTGGATAATCGTCAATGTCGTAGTCTAAGTCACAGCCGGCAATCCAAGAGGTCAAGCCGCCGGCCGGCTCACCATCAAGTTGGTTTTCTTCCCGCCCATCATCCTGCTCGTCGCCGTTTTCTTCACCAGCCAACAGATTACTGACTGCCCTTCGCATCGAGCCGACCTCACGAGCGATTGCAGCAGGCACCGGCGGTAATTCACCGCTCCATACCGGCGCGTGTCCAGCCTCGCTGACCGGAGCGACCAACACTTCACTACGCTCCGGGTCAGCATCAACCATCTCCCAAGTTCTTCCCATCATGACAAATCGCCTCGGCGAGCCATCTTCTTCTGAACCAGAATCGTCCAAAGAGAGCACGAAGACCTCGTCAACAGTGCCGATGGTAGAGCGGGTGACCGCATCGCGAACGGTGTAGCGTTGTTTATCCGGAATCATGGACAAATTAGTGAGCATATAATCGCGGGTGCGTCCTGCTGCGCTATACCAGCCATCAGCAAGATGCGCTGGCACCTGCGCCCGTATTGCATCTCGGTAAGCATCCAAAGTCCGGTCATTTATTGTCTTAATTTCCTCAAGCGTAGGCCTATCCTCAGGCACCACCATCTCAGCAGAGGGAGCGGTGGTGGAAGTGGGGGTGGACTTGGGCGAGGTTCTAGATGCACTATTCGCCGCCTCAGCCAGTGTTTTCCATAACTTCGGAGCCCATTGCAATGGGTCGTGGCTAGCGGGGTCCTCAACCAATTTAATCAGCCAACGGTCATCGAGAATCCGTAGAATTTCTAGGGTATCCTCATCGGTCCAATCCGGAAAAATCGAGGTTCGTTGCAGCAAAGCGGTCGGAGCTGCAAGCGGGATAATGCCTTCTGCAAGCGTCATCAAAACTAGTTGATTTACCGCTACGGTGCGCGGGTTTAGCCGCCATCCAACTCCATCTAATTCTCCAGCCATTGCTCGCCGCGCGATAACCGATGATTCCGCGATTTCGTCTGGCTCCCATGCTAATAGCGCGCCCCTGCCGGTTCCACCGAGGTGGTGTTCGGCTCTACCGACTCGTTGCAAAAGTCGGTCTACCGCTCGAGGCGATTGAATTTGGTGGACCTGATTGACAGAGCCGACGTCAATTCCTAACTCAAGACTGCTGGTGCAGACCAGTGCATGTAATTCTCCCGCCTGTAGTCGTTGTTCCATTTCTTCTCGGATTGCTGTGGATAGGCTGCCGTGATGTATGCCGATTTCGAGTCCTGAGTCCAAGTTAGTAAGTCGTTGAGCAACGGTTTCGGCGGCGTTCCTACTATTGACGAAAACTAGGGCTGGCGCATCATCTCGTAACCGATTAGCCAGCCCACGTAATGCGGCCATCGCTCTAGGTGATGTGGACATTTCAATGGCCTGCGCCTCATCAATTTCGGTTGGCTTCCAACAGGTTACCCGAACTTCAGTTGCTCGCGGAGTAGGGGCGTTAATCGCTTCGCATGTAGGTGAAAGCCAAGATGCGACTTCTTTCGGATTGCCGACGGTCGCAGACAACCCAACTCGTTGAACCCGACGACCGGCCAATTCGTCAATGCGTTCCAAAGCGATGAGCAACTGCGATCCTCGCTCGGATGCAGCCAAATCATGCACCTCATCTATCACCACAGCCCGAAGGTTACTCAGATGCTGTCGCAACCGTTTGCCTATCAGAAGAATTTGGGTGGTTTCAGGAGTAGTCACCAGTAGGTGAGGAGGATTTCGTGACTGTTTATTCCGCTCATTCTGCGGGGTATCACCGTGTCGGAGTCCAACATTCAGTCCCGCCGCCGCCGCTACAGACTCAAGTCGTCGGTCAATATCACGATTCAACGCTCGTAGCGGCGTAATCCACAGGATGGACATCGGCTCCCACTGCTCAGTTTGGGCTTGTGAGATGAGAGGAAGCGCGGCGGCTTCGGTTTTCCCTGAGCCGGTTGGAGCGACCAGTAGGCGATGTTTCCCAGCAATCAGGTCAGGAATAGCTGCCTGCTGCACCGGAGTAGGCTGCCAGCCAGCATCGTCAAGAAACCCCTTAAGGTCCTGTGATAGCAGCGAGAACGCACCCGCATCAGTCATCTTTCTACCTCCGGGTTTGGCCCCTCAGCCGTTGGCTTTGAACCCGGCGACTCACCATCAGTTCGCTGTAATCCACACAATGTTTCGGGGAGAACAGCAAATTACAAGCAATTTCGAGCAGGAAGACTACTCCCATCCTTCCTCGTCGTAGTCGTCGTCTTCCCAGTCATCATCTTCTTCTTCATACATCAATTCGTCTTCAAGCAACGAGCTAGAAGTTGCTATGGAAGTTTTCCAAGTGACTACCCCAATGATTGGTAGCACGATCATAGCGATGATTACTGAGATGACAGTCAACGGATTTCTCCGCCATGCATCAAGCCATCCGAGTCCCCAGGCATAATCAACAGAAACGCCGACGCTCATGCTATTGCCTTCTTCATCTACCTCAACCACCTCGTTTTCAACATCTACCACGACGGTGATTCGGTCCACGCCTTTCTCTGCCTTCCATGTGGCCATCATGATGTGCTCAGAGCCAGAAGGCATCAGTGAGACTCGTTCGGTGTGAATGATTTCGTCGCCGGCAATGAAGGCTACTGAGAATGATGATTCAGTCATGCCGCCGCTATTTGCGATGATTGCAGTGACCTCAATTTCCTTGCCAAGTCCAACTACGTCTTTGTCAACCGTCACGCTCTTGACATAGAGTTCGGCGACTGTTGCTCCTAATCGGACCCACGCAAGGTCATAGTCACCATCGAGTTCAGCTGGTTCTCTCACTGGGTCTGATTCGGTATTACCAGACTTCGGGAATTCGTTGCCAGCCGCGTCATGTCCAGTAATCCAGAATCCGATGCGGTATCCGCTGCGCGGGTTAACGACTCCACCGCTAGTAAGGTCAACATCACCAATCCACTCTATGCCATTTTCCAGCACCAGCGTGGCTAACGTAGAACGACCAGCAGCGATTGTTCGCGCCTCATCACGCATCACCCAATTGACCCATTGTGGGCTTTGAGTAAATGCTGAGCAACGGTCCTCTACTTCTTCTAACACGCATTCTTCCCAGCCGTGGAAAGCCACAGGAACAGCAGATAGGTCGCTGCTCGCCGAGATGTCAATCACATCAATCGGCTCAATCCGATAATGAACTCTTGGGGGAGTGTGGTCCACCTGTAGTTGGAGAGTAGTTGCTACCGTGTCGCGTGTCATGTCTTCGCCTCTGCCCGGGACATTTCGGATACCGGTGAGGAAGGTTCGCGTCTCAGCACTTTGCAATGTAGGAGCAGCCGAAAGAGACACTTCAATGCTGAAGCCACCATCGGCACCAAGACTGCCATCTGACCAGTATTGCACCCCGTCAAAGACTTCCACGGTAATTCCGAGGTTGCTGGGTGCTGGTACTTGTCCACCCTCGTAAACCACGTTCCCTGACCAGCGTAGTCTGTCGTCGGGCCGGACTGGAGTTGCATCATCAACCGGCCCGAGACGAGGTTCAGAAATGTCTTCCACCACGTAGGTGCTAGTGTCCAGCACTAGGTCGTTCTCAACCCGGAAAGTGTGCTCAATGAACTCAAATCTCGTCGGCTCAACATAACCAAGTTCCTTGTATTCAAGGGCTAAATCAGAGATGTCCTCATCGGGCCAATCCCAAGAGAATCGGAAGTTGAACGAGGCCATAATCCACGGTAAACCAGTATCGTCAGTAGTCACCATCGTATGGCTGCTTGGCTGCAGTTCAATGTAGGGACCTTCGGACCAGAATGAACCGTTTCGTCCCGAGAAGGAAATTCTCTGTTGGTCACGGATTGGGTCCGGTCCCTCAAAGTCAAAAATCAGAGAAATGTACTCAAAATCAATTATTCCGTTTGCATCAACCAATCCAACGCTGATGGTTTGGTCCACACCGGAGAATACCGCATTGCCGTCAACATGACCATACCACTCAACTCCGGTGAATATTGATTGCATATCTTTTCGGGTTTGGTAGGTAGCAAGGTCATAGCCAAAACCCGGTCCATCCAGTGAGGTGAACGGGTTTCCTGCCGGGTCATTTCCAACTATGTAGTAGGATACCCGGGCCATGTTGGGGTTGCGTGAATCATCTATTGTGGTGGTGAAAATCTTATTCTCCGCTTCGGTCATATTGGTCAAAGTCTGGTTGACATATTCGCCATCATCGGCTGCGCCATTCCGATTGGTATCGTGGTCGGCTTCAACCCAATAATACAGCATCACCTGTTGTGGTGAGCCGACCGCGTCCTCAACATGGACGACAATCTGTTGCTGATTGCTTGCCGCCTCATAGCCTCCTTCCAAAGGCCATGAGTCAATAATGACTGGAGAAGTTGCGTCAATCCGTATAGTCCTGCGCCAAGATTCATTTCGTGGCATTACTTTGGTCGGGTCTCTTTCATTGTAGGTTTGAACCTCAAAAGTGACTCCATCAGGGTAGTCTAAATCTGGAACTTCTACCGAGATGAAGAACGCACCGTCTGGGTTAGATTGGTCCTTCCAAGTCACGCCTACATAGTCGCCTTGGCTATCCTTGCGCGCCACGCGGACGTCAAACATCGAGTTGAGTGGCGCATCCTCAGTTCCATCAAACCAGATTTGTCCTTGGAAGTGAATTGTCTCACCAGCAGAAACCCAATCGCCGCTCTCTACGTCGTTGTTGGTCACCTCACCCTCAACGTCTCGCAGGGCCAGCCAGCCCAACCCATAGGACTGGTTGACGCGAATTCCCGCTGGCCCGGTTGACAGAGTGACCGGAGTTCTGCCGTTATCATCAGTACAGGCCACTCTGAATCCGACGTTATTCTGTTCGGGGAAGTCGGCAGTGATTCTGAACGACCAATGAATCTCAAAAATTCCATTGCTATTATTGGTCCATGTTCCGGCTTGGTTCGGCATTATCCAATCTTCTGGATCATCATCAACTAAGGTTCCATCATCAGACCAAGTCAGCCCGGGCGCATCAGAATTGGGTGCTGCAATGAAGGATAATTGTGCGCTGGTGATACTTAAAGCGGTATCACCTATCACGTGTCTAGTCACAATTTCGTATGGAATATTGCGCTCATGCAATACCATATCCTCGTCAAAGTTAATGTCTAAATTTACCGTTTGCATGGTATACTCAATGTTGAATGAGACGATTTCCACATATCCGGACGCCGTGGATTCTACCGAAAGCGGCACGATTATGGTACCAGAACCAGAACCTGGGATTTCGTTGTTAATCGCATTAACCAAATCGGTGCCACTAGCTGAGGTAGTGCCGATTAGCGTCCCGGTATAGGTCCATTCTGGAGAATTATCCGACCCGATGTCTAACTTGACATTTTGCGGGGCGTTGCTGTACGCTGACACGTTAAAATCGTATAACTTCGGCGAATATTGATTATTCGAGCCGGCGTAAAGATAGATGCATAAAGTCAGATATGTAGGGGTGCCTGAAATAGAAACCGTAGTTCCGCTGGTTGGAACTGAATAACTGTTAGTTCCACATATGCTATTCACTGCTGACCAGTAAACCGTGATGGACGAACCACCGGGAGTGGAAGCATTCCACCATACCGTAGTTGCAACCGGCATAGTGCCGGAGAAAGCGTAGCGATACATCCGCAAGTGTCCTACTGATTGGTATGTTGCAGTATAAGTCAGTCCAACAGTATCAATGATTGGAGTGACAGAAGTTGTTCCATTCAGCCAAGCCTTCCAAGCAATTTGGTTGCCAGCAGTGGCGAAGGTAACCGTGGTGCCGACAGTTGCTACTTTCCAAGAGGCACCCCCATCGTTAGTCACCATGAATTCAATAGAAGTTCCAGTTGGCTCCCAAGTGAAGGCAGATCCAAGTTTGAGTTGGGTAATTGTCCTGCCCAGCGAAGAAGTTGAAGATGTGATGGTGGAGGTAATGCTGTTTGGAGTACCCATCCAGGTTGCGCTACTCGCCCCGTTGACATGAACGACTCGCGATTGAGATGTGCCACAGTAAGTAGAGTAGAAACAGGTGAAACCGATTTCGGCCCCATCTATCCGCTCAATGCCGTAATGTGCGGTATTCGGGAATAGGATATCGCCCTGATGTTCGGGCCACGTAGGGGTATTATGGAATACAACGTGTTTTGATCTAGCTTCACAGTTGGAAGAGGACGAGTAGGTGCAGAATAGATTGTAGGTAATCCGCGGCATCTCAACATCTAAGCCAGCAGGAGTTCCACGTCCGCTAAGGATTGTGTTCAATGTCCATGCCGCCAGTGCGGTGGTTGGAGCGGTGCGATTGACCCGCCACAAGTCAACAACGTAATTCGGGCTACTATAGTAACTTGAGAGCAAGTACATCTCGCCATCTTGCGGGTCAAAAGAGATTCCAGAAGGATAACGGGTTGTGCCCGCGCTCGGCATGGTCCAATATTGCTGACAGGTCCATGAATTACTATTCACCGTCCATTTCGCGATGTATCTGTACGAGTAGGACACAGTCCAAACCGAACCATTGCCATCGCTGGTTGCATCGTTGACATAGCCGGTCACCGAGGTGGTGCAACTGCCATAGTTGATGTTGACCAAACCAATGTAAGCGTAGGTGCTGGCATTGTACCGTGCGATTCTAGAAATCGCATTATGTGATGATGATGAATACTGAATAATGTGATACTCGTCATTCTGCTTGACGAGAGGACCTGCATAATTCCATGTTCCGCCAGTCCCCATTGTCAGTTGGCGGGTTTTGGAGATTCCAATCATCCCGTTCTCAGCAGACGAGTAATGACCTCCGGTCGTATTTAGCGTACCGCCGCTGCTGGTAGCGACTTGATTTGAGTTCTGCAGCGACCAATATTGAGTAGTCTGCAGCGGTCGCAAAGTGGCCTCGTCATTAGCAACATCAATGCCGGTTCGGTAAGAGCCACTGAACCATTGAACATTCATTCCACCATCAGTAGTTGTAGGTCCGCCGAAGTGACTGTCGGTGGTAGCATTGCTATATTCGGTAGTAGAAGGCTTGCCCTTGATAGTGAACTGTGCCGATGTGACCTCAGCCCCGAAAGGCAAGGTGATGCCGGGGGTGTCTGCACCCCCGGATGTGGAGAAAGTGTGAGAAAAATTGGTTGTGCCATCGGAAAACTGAGTTTCAATACTGGCGAGTGCTAGCGGTGCAAACGACGAGATTAGGAATAGCGAGATGAGAATGATTGCACTACGTCGCATCGAGTTTTCCTCCCCTAGGTATTGGTCGGCTACGCCGACACCGGTCGGTTTTATCTTTCAAACCTTCTGCGTAGGTGATACACGCTTACCGCCAAAGGTCACTATACGATTTATGCGACCGGGATTCGGGTATTCAATCCATCGTGTCGGAATTCAAGCAGGGGAAACGGTAACGTTCAACAACTGTTCGCGAGGTTGAGGGAGACCATGTCATTCGGTTCAAATTATCGAAAATTCATCAAAGCCGTAACCAGCCCCTTCTCATCATTTTGGGAAGAACAACGCGACCGTCATTTTGTCATCTTGGGAAGTTTATCCTTTCTTGGATTTTCAGCCTTGATGTGGACGCTGATTTTCTTTTTCTTCCTCGAGGGGACATCAAGGCCTGAGTGGGAAGAATATGTGGCGTGGAGTTGGGGGGGCGCTATTCTTGGCATTACTCTCCTATTTTTCGCCGGTCCAGAATTCATCCATTATCATGGCCAGTATACGCTGTTGAAGGAGATTTTCCAAACCACTTCTCGAGCGGATTTGAATCGGAATAGGAAGGAAGCTGAGGAGGCTGCTGCTGGGCTTGGCAGCATTTGGCAAGCACGCCTACAAGTGCATTACATTGAACACGGCGTGGTGCGAGCCCGCGAGCAACCATCCGAGGCGACGAACCGGGCTCCCGAAGACGCGCTGATTAACTGGGCGAATACTGATGATTCCAATCTGTCAAGACTGATTGCAAGCGATATGCTGCGAATTCCACTACTAAATTTGACAATTGGAATAACAGGAATAGGCATGGCAGCATTACAATTCTACAACATGGGTTGGGGACTTGCTAAGGCCGTTGAAGGAGGACCGCGAGTGAACACACTGCATATTTGGCAGTTACTCGGTGGTAATCCCCCGGGCTCATATGCTGCGCCATATTTTGATGACATCTCAGGCTGGATTTTCCTAATATTCGGTATATTCCTGTTTTGGGGATCACTTCCAGCCAGCGGAGAGCGACCGCAGCCCTCTGAAGATGCTGATACAGAGGAAGAGTGAGTTTTGGAGGGAGCGGCATGGAGGTCGCTTGGAGTTGGGTCCGCGAGGCTATTTTGGCTGCTGGACTCATCATGGTACTCATCGGCGGCATGTATGTTGCAACCGGGTCTTGGCCGCCGATGGTGGTCGTTGAATCGGGGTCCATGATGCATGATGATGAGGGCAGCGTTGGAACGATTGACCCCGGTGACCTCGTATTAGTGATGGCCCCGACTCGTTCAAACATCGTAACTTGGGCGGAAGCGGCCGAGGCCGGTGGTTCAAATGAAAATCACGGAATGCCCGGTGATGTCATCATTTACCGCAAGAATGGTGGCAGCGACACTCCGGTAATCCACCGAGCAATCATCCGCGCGGAGGCCTATACAACCCAAACCCCCACAGACCGGGGAAGTAATCAATGCGAGAATGGTTCCTGGGACCCGATTACCATTGATTCTGACGGAGAAGCCGGCACCTGCGTGCTGACTTGGTGGGTGCCGGGCACAGATGTAATCGGCGTTGAAACCATAACAGTGGAATTGGACTACCCTTGCCATCCGAACGGAAAGTTGCAGATTACCGATTGGAATCCGGGACATGCTGGATACCTCACAACCGGAGATAATCTATTCACCAACGGTTGCGATTACGACCAGAAAGGCGGCCATGGCGGCGGATTGCTTGATGAAAATGGCCTCGCAGTTACCGCAGTACGCGACGATTGGATAATCGGGGTAGCTGGAGCGGAAATCCCCTGGGTAGGGGCCATCAAACTTGGTTTGTCTGCGAATAGTGGACAGGTGCCTTCCTCATCGTGGTGGAGTCTTACTTTCACAGCGATGGTATTGCTTGCCATCCCGATGGTGTGGGAGAAAACCGTAGCAAGACTGATTGAGACTTCACCTGAGGTTGAACTCGCAAAATCTGAGGACGATTTTTCCGAGGAAGAGTGATTCTCGTAGTCGGGATTTTTGATGTCGCCTCGCGCAGAGCCGCAAAGGCGCGTAGAACTCAGAGAAAAAAGAATAAAAGAAAAATCTGCAAAAATTCAAATCCAATCCGTTCACCTATCATACGTCCCTGCAATACATCGGCGAACGAAGTCTCTTTTACAGCCGAGATGTGATACCCAGCATAGCGTGAACGATTTCTATCGGGAGAAGTCCTCGCCGCAGGCAGCGGCGAGGCTTCGGACATTCTTGAGCGAATGTAGCGGCCTAGCGGCCGCGACGCCATCGAATTTCGGCCGTTAGAACTGTAGATACGGCGTTAGTATCATTAGAACTAGTGCGAGGAGTAGGATTAGGCTACTCATGCTAGAAATCCGCTGGGCTAGGTGCTCGGTTTGTAGTGGATGAGGATTCGAGGAAAACCGTGAGAGTCGGTCTATCTTATCGTGCAGCCAATCTCGGAATAAATGGCCTCCATCAAACGGCACCATCGGAATCAGGTTGGCAAATCCGAGTCCGAGATTCATCCAAACAAACCAAAACATCGCGGTAATCAGCGCGAGCATTATTTCAGTACCTAATAAATCACCAAGCGGGCCGCTTGCTTCTATCATATCCGATTCTTGTGGAGCCATGATTTGGCCCTCAAATTGCACCGGAATCGCGATGATGGTCACCGGTTGTAATAAGGTCTGTAATGCTGAAGTTCCGATACTTTGGCCTTCGGTTGCAAAAGGTCCAGCAATCCGGTCAATGCCGGTTGTTCCCCCGCCATATCCCGAGATGCCGAGGAATGCATCGCCTTTCTCCACTCCTGCTGTGGCAAGAGTTTCATTGGAGATGTTTTGGGAAAGAAAATATTCGTAGCGGTCTGCTAAAACTACGGTTATTGCCTCATCTTGACCGACGATTTGTAATTCAACCGATTCGCCGGCCGAGCGATTTTGAATCGCCGCCGACATTTCAGATTGGCTGCTAATCGGGTCGTCGCCGAATTTGCTGATGATATCCCACGCTTGCAGTCCCGCCTCATCGGCGGGAGAGTCCTCAACTACTGCTGAGGCATGGACTCCGGGATTAATTGCAACGAATTGGCTTGCAAGCACCACGATAATCAGCCAAGTTATTACTGCCGCATACAGATTGACCGCAGGACCGGCAGCGAACATCCTCGCCCTCTCGTTGCGTGGTGCCTTCATCAACTCGTTATTCTGCGGCTCGGCAAAAGCACCCAGAGGCAGTGGACCAAGCATCAACAATCCAAATGAACGAATCCTCATCCCATGGGCGCGTGCTTGAATTGCGTGCCCATATTCATGGATAACCAAGGCCCCAATAATTGCTAAGGCAGGCCACCAGAACGGAATCATCGGATTGATTCCGGGAATCAGAATCAACTGACTGGGTGGAAGCGGCTCAACTTTCCCAAAGGTGAGAATAGCCCCGATGAATGACAGTAATAAGACCAGAATAATCAACACCATCGCAACCCCACAGGTCCACAAACTGAGTTGTCCAAAAGCTCGCCAAAGCCGTCGTGGACGTGAAATCCATTCAAGCACCACCTGTCCGCGCGAAGTTCGTAGCATCAGAATAAATCCCAATACTCTAGTCGCATTCCAACGGTCAAGAGTCCCTCTGCTCTCTAAAATTCCGAGCAAAATTATCCAAATCGCCAACCCGAGAAAGCCCCAGTGCACCAGCACAGCAAGCCAACCGCACAGCACCAATAGCACGACGCGCCGAACTCTGCCCCCAGAATCCTCACTGGCCATACCCTTCCCTTCCGGCCTTATCACTTGAAGGTGTGGCGGTAACACGAAGGCGATATAGCGTCGGACTTGTTGGCAGTCATAATGACGACATCCGAAGATGGCAGACGCGTGCAACGCCGGGTCAACACGTTATTGCGCGACCGAGATGCGATACGAAGGATGCTTGAGCAGGCAAATTTGGATCGGGTTGCTCGCGAGGTTGGACGACAATCCGTCTCGGTGGCGAGGGTTGAGAGGGAATTGGGCGGCGAGTCCTGACTTCAGAGTCTGAACCGCTCCATCCAAGTTGGCATTGACTCGCGAACAGGAATTTCCTCAGTCTCCCCGCTGACCTGCTCTGGCTCAAGGTCAACTTCCAATGCCTGTTTTACCAAATGAGATAGTCCACCTGATGGTTCTTCGTTTCTACAAACAACACCCAAAAATTGGTGGAGTGGCAAGCCTTGTTCCCAATCCAAATGTGGCTTGCCGTTACGAGTGAGTGGAAGCGGAGGAATTCTACGAGAAAGCACTCTGAGTCTACCGGTTAGACTTTCGGTTTCAATCCGAAAAATCCGCCAAGAATCTCCTCTCACTCCCTTCAGTCTATACGCGTAAAGTGGCATTAATCCACAACGTTCACCGATTTCTCTCATCTCTTCGTATTGGTCCCAAGTTCTAGCTGAGAGGTACAGTTTGCGCTCTTTCGATGTCTTGACTTCAATCGGGAAGCAAATGTCGCCGCGTAGTGCCAAGAGGTCGCCGCTGCCTTCCATGCCGCTACCCGCTACCCGCACGACTAGAAACGGTCTCTCAATTACTTGCATCGCGCGAGCCCGCGCCACATCATCGCAAGAGCGAGTGACTGCCCTGACTCCTGCTGGCGAACCGGAGAGAACCGCGCGCAGTTCCCGTTCATAGATGGCAACCATGAGAGTGCTCGGCTCACATCTGCATACAATACAAATGCGGTCGGAGAACGGAGAAGGCGCGGATTATCAGTAAGATAACTCATCACGGGTCTAATAAATTGCAGCCACAAATCTGATGCCAAATTGCCGCTTGCCTTGGTTGCCGCGCACGTGATCTAGTGGTTATGATGCATGGTTCCCAACCATGCCACCCGGGTTCAACTCCCGGCGTGCGCACCACCAGCGAGGCCACACCTCACACTGAGATGGGCCCTCAGCCACCACCTCTCCTCCGACGTAGTCTCGCGCAAGGAAAAAGTATACTACCACATTGCCGTATGGGGCATGTGTTCTGCGGCAACTGCGGCGTCCAACTCGCCGGCGTTCTGAATTACTGTCAGGCCTGCGGCGCTCCAGTAACTGGGCCGGCGGCGGCGCCGGATATGCAGATCCAACCTCAGCCTGAACTGATCCAGCAGGCCGCTCATGTTCCCCAACAACCAGAGCCAGAACCCCCGCAACCGGAGCCTGAACTAGAGCCCGAACCACCGCAACCGGAGCCTGAATCAGAGCCTGAATCAGAGCCTGAATCAGAGCCTGAATCAGAGCCTGAATCAGAGCCTGAACCACCGCAACCGGAGTCTGAATCAGAGCCTGAATCACCGCAATCGGAGCCTGAACTAGAGCCTGAATCTCCGCAACTAGAGCCTCAGACCCATGAATCCTCCATGTCTGTACAGACGGGGATCTCGATCACCTGCATGAAGCAGTTCGGACAATTCCTTTTGACCGCCAATCCGACAATCATTCTGAACGATGCCCAAATCATGGAGCTGGTCTGGAAACAGCCCTGTTTCATTCCCATCTCACCGGGAGAACCGACGAAGATTACAATCCAATTCCATTACATGGGCAAGGCTCGAGGCGTCGCGTCCACGATGGTGGAGGTCAATGAAGGCCAGATCGCGATGTTCTCCTACAAGACGCCGTTCATCATCTACTCGCCCGGAAAACTCAACTACCTCGGTTGAAACTACTGAACTTCAACTCCCTGCGTGCGCACTCGGTACTATTTGGAACGATTTCGTGCGCACTCAGAAGCGTTTGCGTCGGTATTCACGGGTGGAATCATGGCCAGGAAATTGGTCCTCGCTCTCGCGGTAAACAGTCTTGAGATTGTCGACGTAATTTTCCTGACTTACCAGCATGATGTATTCAGATACTCCGGGGTCTTCCTCAGCGTCGAGCCAATTGAGCAGAATCTGCATTGTCATCCGCGCTCCCTCACGGTGTGGATAGGCGAAAATTCCCATAGAAATTGGTGGGCTAACAACAGTTTTTCTAGGCTTCAATCCTGCTATCACCTCAAACATTGATTCATACGCTTTCCTCAACAATTCACGCCTGCTTTCATCTTGGCTTGGGCGTCGACAATCTGGGCCGACAACGTGGACCAAATGCTTGCATGGTAAGGCGTATGGCTTGGTTGCGACCGCGTTTCCCACCGGGCAGGGTTGTTGGTTCAATACCCTCTTTTCTTGGGCTATTTCCCGACAGGCTAGCCGCAACTCTTCTCCGGCGGCTTGGTGGATGTCCTCATCCAGTCCTTCGCGACCTGCAAGACGGTTGTTTGCACCGGTGACAATTATGTCAGCCTCGTATTTTGTGATGTCACCTGCGATGACTTTCAACAAGCCATGACGACAGGTTCTGGCGATGATAACTTCGGACATACTTTCGGCAAGAGGGTCGGAGGGCTTTATGCTCATCGTCGGACACCTCCGGAAAGGTGTTTCCGACATCACAGATGTCGTGATTCCTGTATCCGACATGATGAAAACATGGTCGGGGTGGTCTTGAAGCGTGCGCTCTCGCCTTGCCACGGGGCTTCTCGTGATGTTTTTGTTGCAGTCAATATCAGCGTATGCATTTGATTCTGTGTTGATTTCAGATGGTTTTGGTTTGGGTGAACGGCCGTTTGCAGAGCCGTCTGAGGCTGGAGCGAGAGATGCTTGGAATGAGACTCCTTTCCGCGATATCGCGGTTTTAGAGCCGTTTTCACACATTTCCTTGTCTGATTATAGCGACGTTGCCGTCATCATCAACAACCAGAGTGCCGAAAGCCGTGTTGTTGGATATGCCTTCGCTGCCGCTCGTGAGATACCGCCGGAACGGGTGTTGCTTTTGACCAATGAAAGCACCCCTACGGCAGAGACAATCAATCCCGACCAATTTGACGATTACTTCGCTGCGCCGATTCTTACTATGATTCAGCAGCGTAACCTGACCGAACTGAATGTATTGGTCACCACAATGGGTGTGCCGTTGCGGGTAAATGGCGGCACAAATGTTCGGGCAGCCTTTGATAGCGAAATCGCGCTAATCGGTGGCCCGATGTCTGTATACATCCACGCCAATTGGTGGATTACATCGGAATACGGCCCGGCTGCTGGCAATGAAATGGAGCAATTCAGCCGCGACGATGAGGGGTACTATCTAGTCACTCGATTGACCGGTTATGATGTGAATACCGCGCTTGGCCTAATTGAGAAGGCGAACAATAGTCTTGGTCAGCGCGGCCTAACTGTCCTTGACCTTGCTACCAACAGAAATGGTTCGGGTTACAAGTATTGGAATGACTATCTCTACTACGCTGACGCAGCCTTGAATTCGATGGGTGTGCCCCTTCATTTCAATCAAAATTCAACTTTTGTCACCGATATGGATGAGGTGATGATGTATGCCTCATGGGGCAGCAACGACGGCTCATGGAGCAGCAATTATCTGCCTAATTCTGGCTACGATACAGCCGATGCAGCCTGGTCGACCGGTGCCCAGAACTGGGATGGGATTGACCCTCCACTTTCGCCGGGTGAGCAGTGGTGGTGGACCCGGACCACAGAAACCACTCGCAATGGTAATGGTGCAATCGAAGGGAGATTGGATTCAGCGCCCTGTGGCGCTGCCGCGGCTGAGAATACCAACGGCCTGTTGGCAGAATACTTCGACAACAATGGCGTCTCCTACAATAGCAGCCTGATGCCGAATTTAACCGGGCGAACAGTGGATTTCAGCCGCCACGAGGCCAATATCGACTGGGCTGTGACCAGCGGCATCTGGGCGGGGCTCGACAACCGCTTCAGTGATTACTGGAGTGTTCGGCATACCGGGATTCTACACATCCCAACCGCAGGCAACTGGACATTCTACCTCGATTCAGATGATGGTGCGGTATTGTGGATTGACGGCGTAGAAGTCGTCGATAATCAAGGTGTCCATGGGATGAGAGAGATTTCCAACACGACATGGCTCGCTGCTGGAGAACATCACCTGCGCACCGAGTTCTTTGAGCATGGTGGTCACGCCGGCTTCCACCTCAAGTGGCAAGGACCGGGTGTGAGCAAGCAGCTGATTCCCACCACTGCATTGACCCGGGGCAGCAGTGACCCTGTTCGCGGAAGCGACCTAATTCATCACTGGACCTTCGACCACTCAAGTGGTGACGTTGCAACTGACTCTGTGGGTACTGCGGACCTAAACTTCACCGGGACTAATGGAGGCCAATGGCGTGGATGTGTTCTCGGCAACTGTGCGGTCTTCGATGGCGTCGACGACTTTGCCAAGGTCGATGTGGACGACTCGGTTACTGACTTCACCGTCAGTTTGTGGGTGCAAGCCAATCACACCGGCCAATCACGTTACTCCTCGGTAATCGCGGTCAACGATGTAGCTGGTGATGACGAGTCCTTCCAAATCATGACCAGTGGAGGATCTCCCGGTGATTGGGAGGTATACCACAATGTCTCCTATGCCTTTGGTGAAGTGGACCCGACTTATTGGCAGCATCTGGTAGTGACTTTCTCTAATGACACGGTGTACCAGTACCTTGACGGCGTCGAGGTGGGGGTGACGCCGGTTCCAAATGGGTCCATTAACAGCATTGAATTGTACAAGTTTGGTGTCAATCGCGCTGGTAGCACTTACTACACAGGCGCGATTGATGAAGTGCAAATGTGGGACGCAGCTCTAAGCGAAGAGGAGGTGGCGGATGTCCACGATGAAATCATCTGGATTTGTCCCTCATTCAACTCTACCGGAACACCGACAGCCCATGTTGAGCAAGTTTGGGACATCGGTGCAGGGTTGGAGGGTCATGCTTGGATTTTGTATGGATATTCGATGAGTGAGGGTTGGCTCGAAGGTGATTGGTGGCTGGAGATTGAATCGCTAGATGCAAACGGCACATCGCTTTCGCTAAACCAATCGGATAGTCGCGCTTTCTCCGATGATTGGCAGTCGCGCACAGTCCGGTTCCGACCGCACGAGAATGCAACCCGCTTCATCGTGCGGCAGGTTGCCGAGTTGCAAGACGGGACCTACAATGGCTCGATATTTTTCGACACGCTGAACCTACGCGCAATTCGTCCTCACTTCACTTGGATAGACGGCAGCATTGCCGAGACGGCAGTTAGCACCGGTGGTCGCTCTTTCAGTTGGGGGACCAGCTACGGGCAGAGTTTGGTCGTAGACCTGCTTGAGGACGGAGTTTCAGGTGTCAAGGGATACGTGTACGAGCCCTATCTGGGAGCGGTTTCAGACCCATCTATCTTGTTGCCAGTTTATGCGTCCGGCTATACGCTGTCAGAGTCTTATGCTTCCTCGAACACCTTACTTTCATGGATGGGTGTGGTGGTTGGTGACCCAAAGATGGCACCTTACGCGGATATTCTCCACGATGTGCACGTTAGCGAAGTCAGGGCTCCGGACCGGCTCAGTATCGGAGTAAATGGCACTCTTGAGGTGTTGGTTGAGAATCTCGCACCGGCACCGGCGCATGGTTGGTTAGAGGTGCGACAGCGAACAAATGTGGTGTTGGTTGCGAATATTTCGATGATAATTCCAGGTGGTAACGATGTGGGTAGTAGACTGATTATACCGGTTAATTTGACACCAACCCGCTCGGATTACGTTGAATTTGTCGTGTCTTGGATTCCAGCATCCGGTCATCCTGAACGGATTGCTGACAATAATTTTGCGTCGGTAAATCATCAGGTAAATGCGGCTCCGTCAATTGATTCCATCTCTTGTTCTACCCTCACTCCTTTCCGTGGCAGCGTGCTGACTTGTTCGGTCGAGAGCAGTGATGATTTTGGGGTGGTGAGTGCGCAGTGGAATTGGACTTCTCAGAATGGAACTGCGCAAGTTAACACAGTAATTGGCTTCACAACCGATGGTGGCGAGAGTTGGCGTTTCTCGGTATCGCTGCCAGAGGATGTTAGTTTGGGCAACGTTTCCACCTTCGTGACAGTTTGGGATCAACAAGGCCTCGCCTCCTCCTCAATTGGGCCGAACCTAGTGATTCATGATGCGGTAGCAACTTGGTTTGGTCCGCATGTTGCCGGGGTTGATGTTGAGTTGTGGGGAGGCACGGCTCAGCCGGCTGATTCGGCGACCGGATTCGTGCGTGGCCGCACGCATGTGGTGACATCTTGTGTGTTGGATTTGGACCATGATGTGGATACTCAGAAGCCAACCGTCGAGGTTGATGGTGTGGAATTGCCTGCTCCGTCTTTGATTTCACAAAGCGGAGGCCAGACCTGTTATGCTACAACTTGGACTCCGCTTGCCGGCTCTCCGCTCAACGATGTTGAGATGATTTTGAGCGAGAGCGGCACGCTGATGCATCAACGAACCCTTTCGCCAATTGACTTACCACCTTCCGTTGAACTGAGCATTCGTGAAGTTGGAACCGGCGAAGTCCGATATCATTTGAAGGGACAGAGAGATGGGATGTTCCTGCTGTTTATTGATGAGGATGACCCGACAGTTTTCCCCGGCCTTGAGATGACTATTGATTGGCCGGGTTCCGGTTCGGAATCAATGATGGTTGATGGGCGAAGCGACATCACCGGAGTGAACAGCATCACCGCCGCACCCGGCTTAGAACAAGGAGAGGCGTTGGTGAGCGTACGAATCTCCGAAGGGCCTTGGCAGAACATGACTTGGCAGTGGACGTTTTCGGTTGTCCTCACCCCACCGCAGTTGGCCGAGCCGGTTATTTGTGACGAAGAAGCAGGTTCTAGTGAGGTAGTTCGCGGCGAGGCAGCAACAGTCTGGGTCTCAATGCAATCGGGCAGACCAATAGAAAAAGGCATAGTCATTATATCGAGTAACGGCAACTCAATCAGCACCGCAGTCTCAGTCGTGACTGGTATCCCACCTCCGCGTTGCACCCCTTCAAGTAACCCCGGTGACATGCATTTTCGCCTTGACTTGACCGCAGACTGGATTGAGCGTTCCTTCCCCCTCGCCCTTGCTGACCTCTCGGTTTCTCTCACAGATATTGATGGCCTTTCGGGCTCGAGTACGGTATCAGTTGAGGTATTGGGGGCTAAGCCAAGCCTCGATTTGTCTGCGTTGCCCTTGGCCGTAGTCGCTGGGAAGAAGGCGTTATTGGTCATCGGAATTTCAGACGCGGATGGATTTGAGGGAACCGTCTGCAACATCCTATTGGTTGACAGTAATGGGTTGACCCGGATTTCTAACTCTTGGCTTCCAGATGAATCCGGAGTGTATTCTGTTGAATGGCAACCGCCTTCTGGCGACCTTTCGCCATATAATTTAGAAGTGGGTTGTTTAGATGGTGATGGGAACGCGGTCGGAGCAGAGTGGTCATTTTCCCATATTGAAGCACCCTCTGGAAATCAAACTGAACCCATCGAGGGTGATGGCAATCTCAGTATATCAAAAGGCTTGTTATTCGGCTCAACAGCATTGGTAGTTTTCCTAATCATCATCATTGCTACAACCGCATTAATCATCTCAATACGCAGAGTCGGAGACGGGGACGAGGGAGATATTGAGGGGGAACTTCCAGAAGAAGCATGGAGTCAAAGCGCCGGCGAAATTTCTGACGAGATCATCGCTGAGATGGCTGGAGTTGATGCAACATTACAGCCGGCCCTGCCAGCAGAAAGTGAGGAAGTGCTCGGGATCCTTGAGTCGGGAGATGAGCCCGAAGAAAACATCGATGAGATAGCGGACCCGATTCTAACGGTGGAAGAATCCGAAGTTGAGGAAGCAGACCAAGGAGACGAGCCAAGTGAGGCAGACGAGGCAGACGAGGCAGACGAGCCAAGTGAGGCAGACGAGTCTTCAAATCAGTCTTCAGAAGTGCCTTCGGATGAGATTCCAGGTGATGAATGAACTGAGTGGCCTCAGCGAATCATTGAAATCGGGTTCCACTTCGCCCGGATTGGTCAACATGGCAATTGGGTATGTACTAATCAACGTCGCACCGGGAACGGAGTTTGATGTATATCAGAAAACAAGTTCGATAGAATCGGTAATTGATGCAACTCTTTTATTCGGCGATTATGATATAATTCTGAAATTGGAAAGCGAAAACCTCGGAAAAATCGCAGCGATTGTAGTTGAGAATATTCGCCAAATCGAGGGTGTCGTTGACACCAAAACTCTCGCTGGAGCAGAACTCTGAGCGACCTTCGTAGCAGTGCCTTGAATAGGCGGTTTGCACCACCGTTTTTTGTTATTATTTAATCTGAGATTATAAAAGATGTAAAAACCCCACCGAATCGCTGCACCTCAAGCCTGCGCGTCGTCTTGCATCCCGACCGGTGTACTGCACCCCCTATGCAGCGCAGTAACGCGGTTTTCCGGCGTAACCCTTAAGATAGGGTGGAAGACCGTAAATGACCAGAGGTAGAACCACATGGGAGAAAAGAAGTACTTCGTCCTGATGGACGGTGGCAATGACACGAGCCAGGTTTTCGCGAGCAGACAGCCGCGAGGAGCAGCTCTGAAAGCGGCAACGCGTGGGCACACGAGCATACACCTGCGTGAGCGCGGCACCAAAAGGGTGCACGTGTTCACCGGGTCAACTGAGATGGTAACCCCACCCGCGTCGGCCCCAGCCTGGCTCAAGGCTAAGGGTAAGATCAAGAAAGCCAATGTCAGAAAGGTCCGCGTTGACCACCTCTGATGTTGCTCGATAGAGTCTGACCTGATCAAACCACGATGACAACACGGTCCGAATCGGGGCGGCTTCGGCTGCCCCGATTCGGGCCAATTTTTTTGTTTCGGATTCCGAATATCATCGGAGGCCGAGTTTTTTGGCGATGATCGCCAACGGGTCGTAAAATTCTGTAACGACTCTTTCCTTTAGTGGAATAATTGCATTATCGGTGATATTGATTCCGGCCGGACAAACCTCTGTGCAACAACGGGTGATGTTGCAATAACCGATGCCAAATTCGTCTTTCACCTGCGGAATCCGGTCGGTGGTGTCAAGTGGATGCATCTCAAGAGTTGCTAGTTTGACAAAGAAACGTGGACCGGCGAACTTGTCCCATAATTGGTGCTCACGCATTACGTGGCAGGTATTGACACACAACATACATTCAATGCAAGAACGAAATTCTTGCAGCCGGTCCGCTTCGTTTTGCGCAAATACCCAATCCATTTCTTCTGGGCCATCGAGCGGTGAAATGGTCTTGTCAAGTTCGTAAGCCCAAGATACGTCTGAGACCAAGTCCTTGATGAGCGGGAATGCTTGCATCGGCTTGACCAAAACCGGCTCGCCATCGGGAGTCTCCTGCAAGATATCCTCCATACGAGTCATGCACATCAGGCGAGGCTTACCATTTACCTCAGCACTACACGAGCCGCACTTTCCCGCCTTGCAATTCCATCTGCAAGATAGGTCGGGAGCGTGTTCGGACTGGATGCGGTGAATGACATCTAACACCACCATGCCCTCATCCATCGTGATAGTGTAATCCACCATCTTGCCAACCGGAGTGCCATCTTCATCAGGCTCTCCCCGGAATACTCGGAAGGTAACGTCTTCAGCCATCTCAGTCACTTCCTCCATCGTCGGTTGTCGTAGCACCCTCAGTTGCATCGGATTGCTCATCGTCGCTAAGGTCAGAGGAGTCCAATAGTGCCCGCAATTCGCTTGAAATTGGTGGATAGGTTTCGTGGCGGATTTCCATTTCGCCGTCTGGTCGTTGACTGATGATACTGTTCACCTTTGACCAATGGCCCTTGTCAGGAGTGGGGAAATCTTCGCGAGTGTGGGCACCCCTACTTTCCTCGCGAGCGAGCGCAGCGATCGCGCACATTCGGCTTATGTCAATCATCGCGCCGATTTCTAGAGCCTGATGCCAGCCGGGATTGTAAATTCGTGTACCGCCGGGAGAAGTCGTGGTTTCACGGTTGGCCAACGCATCAAGGTCTTCGAGGGCTTCCTGCAACAGTTTTGCAGAACGAATAATTCCAACCTTTTCCTGCATCATCTCGCGCAGGTCTTCAACGACCTTAGCGGGATTCTCGCCGCCTTCGCGAGATAGTGGAACGAGGGTTTCTGCTATTACCTCATCAATCTCGCCTTGATTGATTACCAGCCAATCGTCGCAAGCGGCAGAACCGGAGGCTGCGTTATCTCCTGCCCGCTTACCAAAAGTAAGCAAGTCCGACAAACTGTTTCCACCCAAGCGGTTTGCGCCATGCAGTCCTGTAGCAGCCTCGCCAGCAGCGTATAGGCCAGCAACCGTAGATTCTTGGGTTTCCGGATCAACTTTGACGCCACCCATCACGTAGTGAGCGGTCGGCCCGACTTCCATCGGCTCTTTGGTAATGTCAACCGCGGCCAATTCCTTGAATTGATGATACATACCCGGTAATTTCTTCTTCACCTGTTCCTCATCCCGCCAAGAAATGTCCAGATAAACTCCGCCATGTTCGCTCGCCCTGCCAGCCTCGCGCTCGGAGTTGATTGCTTTGGCGACCACATCGCGAGTAAGCAATTCTGGTGGTCGCCGCTTAGTAGCCAACTTGCCCTCGATAATTTCATCAACCCAAGCGAGGGCTTCCGCTTCGGTATCAGCAAACTCATCCGCGTACATCTCAGGCACGTAATTGAACATGAACCGCTCACCTTCGTTATTGGTCAGGAAACCGCCTTCGCCTCGTACTCCTTCAGTAACAAGAATTCCCTTGACTGAAGGAGGCCATATCATTCCAGTGGGGTGAAATTGCACGAATTCCATATCGCCCATTTCAGCCCCGACCCAATAAGCAAGCGCGTGTCCTTCACCGGTATATTCCCAAGAACCAGAACATACAGCCCAACAACGAGTGATTCCGCCGGTGGCCAAAATAATCGTCTTAGCCTCAAATACATGCAAACTTCCATCGGCGCGATTGTATGCAAAACATCCTGAAATCCGCCCATCAGTAGTAAAAAGCCGGCGCACAGTATATTCCATGAAAACTTCCATGCCACTGTGAACCCCACGTTCTTGCAACGTGCGAATCAACTCAAGACCGGTGGCATCGCCGATATGAGCAAGCCGTGGGTAGGTGTGTCCGCCGAAGTTGCGTTGGCTGGTCAAGCCATCGGGGGTGCGGTCAAAGATTGCGCCCCATTGCTCCAGTTCTCGGATGCGGTCGGGGGATTCACGGGCGTGGATTTCCGCCATTCGCCAATCGTTGAGATACTTGCCTCCCTTCATGGTGTCACGGAAGTGGGTTTGCCAAGAATCGCGCGGGTCTTTGTTGGCCAAAGCGGCGGCTGCGCCGCCCTCGGCCATTACGGTGTGAGCCTTGCCGAGCATTGATTTGCAGATGACAGCGACGCTTGCGCCGGCGCGAGTAGCCTCAATTGCAGCGCGTAGACCCGCACCGCCAGCACCGATTACCACCACATCGTAGCGGTGCGTTTTGACATCACTCATTCACAATCCACCCCACAAAATGATGTCAGTCCAACCAAATAACGGGTCGGTACAGGCGTATACGTAAAAATCAGCGAACATCACCCAAAACAAGGAGTAAAGCGCCCAATCCTTGTGATGTTCGTTAAAAAACGTCGAGAATTTCCACAGTCGGTGGCGCAAGCGACCAATTCCAGAATCGGTCCAGTTGTTAGAACCGCCACCGACCAAATGCCTGAATGCATGACAGCCAAAGGTATAGCCAGCGAGCAATACCACGTTAATCGCTAACACCAATGTTCCAACACTCATCCCATATGCGTGCGAGGATATCTCAGCACCATCAAGCAAAATTGTCTCATGAAAATTAACTGAAAGCCAGGCATCATAAGAGAGAATCGGCAGGTAACAGATGGCAGCATACAAAAAGTAGCGATGCAAATTTTGCACGATGAAAAGTCGGGTTTCACCCTTGTATTCCTTCCACGGTGTTGAGACTGCACAGGCCGTTGGGTGTTGTAGGAAGGCACGGTAGTAGGCTTTCCGATAATAGTAACAAGTCGCTCGGAAGCCGGCGGGAAAAATCAGAATAAACATCGCCGGCGACATCCACCACAACGCCTCAGGAACGAATGAGCCCAATTCATTGCCATCCATCCCGGGCAAAATGAGTGGACTGAATAACGGGCTCAAGACATGAGAGCCACCGCTTTCAATCGCCATCGTGCCGTAATTCCCATCAATAATTCCCGAGGAGCGACCAAAGTTCCCAAAGAACGGTAGATTAGACTCCATGAAGCCGCGCCAAGTTGAGTAAACAACCATCACACCGAGATACAATGCCATCGCAGTTGGGCCCTTCCACCAACCATCAATTCGGTCGGTAGCGCCAAAACCCTTCTTCATCGGGAGCCTGACTGCTTCCGTCATCGGTTCCCCTCGCGTAGTTGGCGACCCTTGACCGTTCCCCATATACTTCCCGTCGGACTACCCACTGGGCTTCATGGTCGGAGCATCCAAGCCTTGAAGGTTAACGAGGTGAAGTGGGGAGTGAGGGAGAGAAGTGGACTTTGACGAGGCGCTCTCAATTTGCCCCGCTTGTGGATTCATGCCAGGAGCATTCATGCCCGGGATGCGGTGTCCACGTTGCGACGAGACTATTCTTTGACCAAAGGCACGAAGCGGACCTCGCCAAGGTCGTTTTTCTGTAGCCTTGTTGTTGCTGAAATTTTCCCTTCCGACCCGCTGGCCTCCGGTTTTCTCCACTCATACATTGTCTGCTTGAACCAATGCTGAATCGGCGCGACGATAATACCGCCGGGGGAGAGTTGGGCCGCCCACTGTTTTGGCAGTCGTTTGGCGCAGGCAGCCGCAATAATACCGTCAAAAGGTGCTTGGGTGGGCAGGCCGAGGTGTCCGTCACCGACCGTCATTGAGGCCGGTGAAAGGTCGAGTTCTTTCAGCAGATTCTTGGCGCGATTTGCTAGATTTGGTAGAAGTTCAACCGCGTGCACCTCAAATCCCATGTGAACAAGAATCGCGGTTTGGTAACCTGAACCGGAGCCGATTTCGAGGATTTTCGCGCCTTTTGCAAGGTTAGCGAAGCGCGAGGACATGATGGCAATCACATGTGGCTGGCTGATGGTTTGTCCCTCGCCGATGCTGACCGGGTGGTCGGAGTAGGAGATGGATTGTGCGCCTTCATGCATGAATCGGTGGCGTGGAATCTCGCGCATGGCGTCGAGAACCGAGGTCGCGTGGATGCCTCTAGCTACCAATTGCTGGGCGACCATGTCCGCTCGTGCCTCGCCCAAATCAACTTGCGATACATCACCCACGCAGAGGAGACAGGCTGACTGAACTTCATTCTGACGGTCGAGAGGTGAAGTCGGTCGTATGACATCGGAGGTGTTTCAAGGTCTATACTCGCGAAACAGACTAGTTGATAACTGCTGGATGGTTCACCGCGCCGATGGCTAGTTCCTCCCCTGTTAAACCGCTCACTCTGCTGCTGGTCGCATTGGTATTCCTCGCCGGTTGCCTCGGAGGTGGCACAGATGTGGTGATTGATGTCGGAGATAGCGATACTCCGGATGGCGAAGGCGGTAACGGAACAGGTGGCGATGGTGGTGAAGGCGACCCACCGGCACCGATTGCGGTCAGCCAAACTGCCGGTTGTGACAATCTAAATCCGATTCACTGTATGCTTCCATTCCCCTCAGATGCCTTCCTGATTGAAGACTCTACCACCGTTACGGGGTTGCGGGTGAATTACCAAAACGACACTCTACCGGTCTCAGGCTCGGTTGAATCTGTGAATATCCCCGGGCTGAACAGGTTTGACGGGATGAGTCCTTCAACCCAGATTATGACCGCGTTCACTACGATTGCTAACCTGACTGGAGTCGCTGACCAACACACGATTGCAATTTCTCTTGAAGATGGCCACGCCACCATTCTGCTGAACCTTGACACAGGCGCGCGCGTCGCGCATTGGGTAGAAAATGACGCGCGGCAGAGTGATGATAATCAAACCCTCATTTTCATCAGAACAATACAGGGTCTTGAGCCCAATACCAATTATGGAGTTGGTATCTCTGGATTGGGGGTATCGCCCTCACCAGCTTTCCAAGCGATTCTTGCTGGAGTAGAGACCGATGCCAGCGATGTTGAGGCGCGGAGAGCCTCACTTGATTCGCTTATCACCACGCTTGAATCAGAAGGCCACGACCGAGCAAGCCTAGTTGCAGCATGGTCGTTCCACACCGCTTCAATGGGCTCAATACTTGGCGGCACCTTACAGATGAGAAGCGACGCTCTTGAGCGACTTGGCGATGATGGCATCGGTTGCACCGTTAACAGCGTGGATAATCCTTGGGATGATGATGACCGAGCATTCAGACGAATCCGAGGCACCTTCACCGCGCCTCAGTATCTAGAATCTCTTGAACCTCCGACCTTGATGAGTCGCGATGCAAATGGCACACCGAGTTTCGTCCAAAACGGCGAGGTTCCGTTCACTTTGGTAATCCCACAAGTCCTAGTTGACAACAATCGGAGCGGCCCCCTCATCGTCTTCGGCCACGGTTTTTTGGGTAATGGAGAAGGCGCGGTCAGCGGTTCTGGAATCGGCTGGAATGACGAATTTGAGGCCTCATTCATCGCGACAGACATCATCGGATGGAGCATGCACGACATAGACACCATCGCATTCGGTTTGTTTGACCCGTCATATTTCGAGAATCAAGCCAACAGATTGCAACAGATGTTAGTCAATCAGATGGCGATGGTCCGCACTTTCAAGGGTGTGTGTTCCGATTTGGAAGTGATGCATCACAACGGCACTAATCTAGTCAATACTTCAGATGTGCATTACATGGGTTATTCATTGGGTGGAATTTACGGAGCCAGCATCACGGCATTCTCTCCCGACATAGACAGGGCAGCACTTTGGGTGGGGGGTTCCGGGTTCTCTTACATGATAGAACGGTCAACGAATTATTACCGATTTGAGGAGGGTTTCATGCACCCGCAGGCCTATCCTGAAAGAAATGACCGGGCCCTGCTGGTAGCGGTTTGTCAGCAGATGTGGGATGCTAGTGACCCTGACATTTGGTTGCGATTTGCGGCAGAAGGTTATGGCAATGAAATCGGTCCGTTCGAAATACTCTCGATAATTTCAGTAAATGATGCGCAGGTTCCCGGCTTAGTCTCAGACCGCGCCGCGCGCAATGCAGGTATTCCAGTACTGGATTCCTCGGCAAGGCTACCTTATGGCATCAATACGGCAGTTGGTCCGATTACCGGTTCTGCCGTAGTGTATTGGGACGGCGGCTATCCCACGATGCCAGAAGATAATTCGCCGCCGCCCGTTGAGCAGGCAAGCAAAGCCCACAATGAAATTGCGCCGATAGTAGCGGTAAACGAAATGGTGGAGATTTTCCTTAACACAGGAGTGATTGTTGACACTTGCGATACGACTTGCACCTTCGATTACGAAGCAGAATCAGCTGCTGAATAATGTCGCCTCGCCAATCGTGGTCGTCTATTTTCAATGTGCCGAATAGAGGGTAATGCTCTACGAACTCTTTTTCTCGCAGAGCACAATATTTGAAGTCATAGGGGTAATATCGTAACGATTGCTTGAGAAAATCATTGATAAGAGCCGATTTGGGCCTCCTTCAAGGCCTTCTTTGCCAGCCATGTTGGAGCCGATGTCATCTAAGGCGATGACCCCCCCTGGCTTGAGGAGTTTATCTACGAAAATGAAATCCAACATGGCAACGGAGTAAACGTGTCCCCCATCAATCAATGCAAAGTCATATGATTTTCCCGCCTTGATGAGTTTGACTAGTTCCGCATTGGAGTTGCCGGGAATGAATCGAACGGTATCGGAAAAACCGCTTTCATTAATCAGGCGTTCAGCCACTTCATGGACATCAACAATTTTGGTTCCGTCGGACCAGGTTCGTTCTTTGTAGCGGATGTCGATAGTATCGAGCTTACCCCCATTGTGGTGCAGGGCCTCGGCGAGATGGAGGGTGGAGAAACCGAATAGTGTACCTATTTCCAATCCAGATTTGAAACCGCGTCGAAGAATTTCCTCACCGTATTGCTGACATATCGATGCAGGGGTTGAGTAGTCGGTGCGATAACTTCGACCCTTATGCTCAAATTTTTTACTCCTAATCAACTGCAGCAGCACTGGATTACTAGGATACCTTGGTGGTATTACACTGCCTCTCTCTGTCAATTGCATCACCTCAGGCCAGAGCGGCGTAATCAACATCAGCTTCCTCGATGTCAATCTCATCAACATCCATCTGTGCCAGTTGTAATTTACCGCTCAATTCATCGTTTACCGCATGCCAATATGAGTAGGCCTCGATAACCCAGATTCCAGATTCGCGGGTGCCATTTCCAGAGCCCTTGACCCCACCGAATGGCAGGTGAGCCTCAGCGCCGGTGGTTGAATTATTGATACCGGTCATTCCTGCTTTGATACCGGTTTTGAACCGATACGCTTCGAGCCGGTCGTTGGTGTAAATTGCGCTAGATAAGCCATAGGGACTTGCATTGGCGAGGTGGAGCGCATGGTCAAAATCGTTGGCTTTGACGATGGTAATTGCCGGGCCGAAAATCTCCTCGTGGAAGCATTCCATATCTTCGGTAACACCCGCATAAACGTGTGGCCACATGTAGACGCCTTCGCTTGCATCACCAAGGAATCCTACTGGTTTGTTGTCGTTGGTGATCCGACCTTTGCCGAAAAGTTTGGTAGCAGCAGAATTATCACACATCTCAAGGTCTTTCAGAAAATCTTTCGCGTATTTTTCAGAGAGCATTGGCCCATACAACACATCCTCGTTCCGCATTGAATCGCCGATTCGTGTTGATTCTACCTTTGCCATTAATTTGGCCACGAACTCGTCATAAATGTCCTGATGGATGATGAGATTACCTAGGCTGGTGCAACGTTGGCCGGCGGTGCCGAACCCAGACCAATACGCGCCTTCTACCGCGTTTTCCATGTTCGCGCTCGGCATGATTACCAGTGGGTTTTTTCCGCCGAGTTCAAGGCTAGCCGAGACCAGATTACGTCCGCAGATTTCACCGATCATCTTGCCGATTGCGGTTGAGCCGGTGAAGGAAATTTTGTTGACTTTTCCTTCATCAACGGCATCAACCAAATGTTGACCGGTCGTGCTACCACGACCGTGAACCAAGTTGATGACTCCATTAGGAAGCCCAGATTCATGCATTATTCGCGCCAGCGCAAACGAGAGGAGCGGAGCATCTTGCGGTGACTTCCAAACACAGGTATTTCCACAGATAATAGCGGGAATCATCTTCCAAAAAGGCACAGCAGCAGGGAAGTTGCAGGCGTTGATAATTCCACAGACACCAAGTGGCCTTCGATAGGTGAATAATTCCTTATCAGGCAGTTCTGAGTTGACGGTTTGACCGTACAAACGACGTCCTTCTGACTGGAAAAAATGGCAGGTGTCAATCGCTTCTTGCACACTGCCTCCTGACTCTTTCAATGTCTTGCCGATTTCACGGGTTTCCAATGCGACGATGGCGTCCTTGTGCTCCATCAGTAGCCTACCCATATTTCCGATGATTTGTCCTCTAGTTGGTGCTGGGGTTGCTGCCCAGCCCGGGAATGCTGTTGCGGCAGCTGCGAGGGCTGCGTGAACATCGTCTTTGGTTGAATGCGGAAAAACTCCGAGGCAGTCGTCAAGTCTTGCTGGGTTTCTGCTCTCGAAGGTGGCGCCGTCGCTTGATAATGACAATTCACCGCCGATAATATTGAAGCCTTTTACACAGGGTAAATCGTCTGGATTATCCGATTCAAGAAATTCCAAACCAGTCTCTAGCACGTGAGTCATGAAGCGGCCCACCGGGGTTTGAGTCATGAATCCTCGCACGCGTATGCATAAGGAGGAGATGGCAGATGGAAATCGGATTTTGTGGTCGGAAGCGGGGCGTGGTGGATGCGAGAAAGAAGATTTGTGTTTGTCGGTAAATCAAGTGTCAGAAGCAGCGAGAAAAGCGCGAAAACTTCACGAAAAGGCTGATTCAGCTAACTTCACCAAGCCCTCAGATTAGGTGAGAAGGCAGATTTCATTCTGCATGGCTTTTAGGGGGTCAGTGAAATCGGAGGTATTGAAGCGGGGTTGTGAGATGGCTGATGATGACGACAAGACTCTATCGCTGAGAGTGGCAAAGGCGATTCCAAGTGACGTAGGGCACGGGCGTGCCCGGGTTCCTTTTGATAATAATTTGAACCTGAAACCCGGTGATGTAATCGAGATCAATGGTGAGCGGGCGACCGCAGCAATCGTTTGGCGATGTCGCCCGGAAGATGCTAATCTAGGAGTTATCCGAATTGACGGAATCATCCGGAAGAATGCCGGAGTGAGTCTTGGAGACCGAGTCAGCATTCAGAAGGTGGAAGCCAAGCAATGCACCCGATTGGTGCTATCCCCGGTGATGGCGAAGCAGCAGAAGGTTCGATTTGGACCTGGAATTGAGGGCTTTGCCCGGCGCGGTCTCAACAAGCGGCCGGTGGTGGCTGGTGACCGAATTTTCATTCCGGGAATGACATTGTTTGCTGAGGCTTTGCCCTTCGCTATTGTCTCTACTAATCCGAAGGGCATCGTGCAGGTTCTTCCCGACACAGAGATTGTCATCAAAGAGGAAGCGATTGACGACGAAGAGAGTGGCGAGACCTCATCGGTCATGTACGAGGATATCGGAGGTCTTGGAGACCAGTTGCAGAAGATTCGCGAGATGATTGAACTTCCACTGAAGCACCCGATTCTATTCCGTAGACTCGGTATCGACCCGCCGAAAGGCGTGCTGTTGCATGGACCACCGGGCACTGGCAAGACGATGATTGCCAAGGCGGTTGCAAATGAGACCAAAGCGCATTTCACCAGCATCAATGGTCCGGAGATTATCTCCAAGTATTACGGTGAATCAGAAAAGCAACTGCGGGAGATTTTTGAGGAGGCGGCATCAAATGCCCCAGCCATCGTTTTCATTGATGAATTGGACAGTATCGCTCCGAAGCGAGAGGATGTTAGTGGTGAGGTTGAACGTAGAGTAGTTGCGCAATTACTCACCTTGATGGACGGCATGCAGGGCCGCGATAATGTCGTTGTAATCGGCGCTACTAATCGGCGCGATGCAATAGACCCAGCTCTGCGCAGACCGGGACGCTTTGACCGCGAATTGGAGATTGGAGTCCCTGACAAGAATGGTCGCCGCGAGATTGTCCTTATCCACACCCGTGGGATGCCAATCGCTGATGATTTTGACATGGATTGGGTGTTGGAGAATTCCTACGGTTTCGTCGGTGCAGATGTTTCTGCGCTCACCCGTGAAGCGGCGATGAAGGCTTTGCGCCGTTACCTGCCTGAAATTGACCTCGAGGAGGATACAATTCCGCCTGAAGTGCTTGAGAAGATGGAGGTCAGAATGGACGACTTCAAACAGGCAATTCGTGAAATCGAACCTAGCGCGCTGCGAGAAATTTATGTCGAGATACCTGATGTTCGTTGGGATGATGTAGGTGGACTTGAGGAAGTGAAAGAGCGGCTGAAAGAGAGTGTAGAATGGCCGATTTCCAAGCCAGAAGTCTTCAAGCACTTTGGCATCAAACCGCCACGAGATATGGTGCTATTCGGTGCACCGGGTACTGGAAAAACCCTGATGGCCAAAGCGATTGCTAACGAGGCCAAGGCGAATTTCATCTCGATTAAGGGGCCTGAACTCATCTCAAAGTGGGTCGGTGAATCTGAGCGAGCAATTCGAGAAGTTTTCAAGAAGGCGAAGCAGGCGAGTCCGAGCATTATTTTCCTCGATGAGTTCGAGAGTATCGCCGGATTCCGCACCGCTAATACCGGCGAAGGTTCCGATGTATCCAATCGTGTTGTCAATCAGTTGCTCAGCAGCATGGACGGTGTTGAGGCTATGGAAGGCGTCATCGTGGTTGCAGCAACAAATCGTCCCGAGATGATTGACCCGGCACTGCTCCGCAGTGGCCGCTTTGAACGGGTGATGCATATCCCACCGCCCGATGAATCAAGCCGTCGTCAGATTCTGAAGATTCACGGTAAGAATATGCCTCTTGGCAAGTTTGACTTGGAGAGTCTTGCCAAGCATATGGACAATTTCACCGGTGCTGATATTGAATCGGTTTGCCGCGAGGCAGCACTCATCGCGATGCGAGCCGAGCGCAAGTCCGTCTCCAAGAAGCATTTCGAGGAGGCCATCAAGCGAGTGCGACCGACCATCACTCCGGCAATGATGGAATACTACAACAAACTCGAAAGTGAACTAACTAGTGGACTTGAATCAATACGTTCAAGCAAAGACACATTAATGGGGATTGAAAGCGTCTGAGGGTTGATTGGTTAGTGGCTATTCGGGTGATGTGAGGAGTTCTGATGCCGGCCGCGTTTTCAGCAGAATTAGTCGGCCGCCGTGTGGTAGATATGCGCGGTGACCTGCTCGGGTTGGTCAGCGAATTACTGATTGATACCGACTCAGGAGGCGTGCTCGGACTATTGCTGGAATTGGACGCCGGTCTCGACGCTTCTCTGTTACCGTGGCCTAGCCATTCCGGCCTTCTCCTGATTCCGACCGGAGAAATTGAGCGGGTGGATGAAGATGTGCACTTGAATCGCTGAAACGCCCTTTAGGGCGAGAAGCAAGGCGCACCCACCATCACGCAACGGTATTAAGTCCAAGTTTGACCTCTATGATTCAGACGTGAGTGATTACGTCGGCTGGGGTGACTGCGTGGAGATTGGTAACTACGACTTCAAGGCACTCGCACAGTCGCCAAAAGCACGGCGCACTGCATTGATGGTGGCGTTTTACTTCGTGCTGTTCTTACTGCTCACCAGCATCGCTTCAACCTATATCATCAGCAGCGAGCCTCACCTGTCGGCTTACGACGATGATTGGGACGACCTGTCGGCGTTTCGGGCCGATTTGAAGGAGATGGATATTGATACTCGTAGCTTAGTTTCAAGCCCAGTTCTTTTGCAGGAGATTGACAACCCAGAAAATACGGTTTTTGTGGTGACTGGAGTTGAGCAGGATACCATCAGTTTACCACGATTCACCAGCGATGGCAGCCTAGTTGCTTTCAAGGAATCAGAAGGTTATAGCACTACTGAAATCCAAGCGATTATTGATTTTGTTGAGCGCGGTGGCACAATCATCGTGATGGATGACTTCGGATGGGCGAGTGGAATCGCTTCTGCTTTCGGTCTCGAGTATAGCGGTCATCGGCTCTATGATGCTGGAACATGGGCGCGTGAGTTGGATTTCAACTACATTTGGATGAATATGACCAATGCCTACAATTATTCTTCATACTCTACTTCTTCCAATCATCCGTGCTTCCAAGATGCGGACGATGATGGGACTCCCGACCGGATTGATCCCGCTCCGCAAAATCCACAGATGCAAGGCACAATCACCTCTGATTTGGCAGGATTGTGCTCTCACCATATCAATTCAAATGGCGATTGGAATTTCTCCGAGAGATATGACGTATTGCTGAATAGTCCGAGTGCTTTTGACAAGGAGCACGCTGAATTAGCTACCGAAAATCGCTACGGAGTTGGTCGGTCAACTCAGGATTCTTATCTAGACACCAACGACGATGGAAACCTGACAGTTGGCTTTGAAGGAGGCGGGATTGAAGGCGATGAGCAAGGACCTTTCACCATGTACATCAAGGTCTGTGAAAAGCACGACTGCGATGAGACTGCAGGCTCTCCGATGGGACGGGCTATTTTCGTGACCGATGGTTCGGTTTTGATTAATTCAATGTATGACTCTGAGGGTTGGAACGATGGAAAATACAACCGGGCTTCTGGCAGCAAGGATGTGCCGCCTAACGATAATCGTCGTTGGATTTTGGATATTATTGCCGAGTCAATGCTGACTCATTACAACGGTTCACTTACTTCAGAAGGCCGTGATTATCAAGTGATTTTTGATGAGAGTCGCCACCAGCAACCAACTTCTCTTGGTGATACATACAACCTAGTCTACTACGTATTGGTCTACTTTACCAACGACTGGATGGCGATGCTTTTCCTATTCCTTGCCCTATTCATTTCATTTGAGATAGTCATCATCAAGAAGGTTGACCCGGAGCCGTGGCGACACGTTTTCAGCATCATTTACTACGGCTTTGGCGATGCTAGACGATACGGTTACTACGGTCGTGCAAACAAGGTCAAACAGACGCTATTATCGCGAGTGAGAAATCTCAATTCGCTCACTCGCGAAGAATTTGATGCTTTACCGGCGAGAGAATTACAACGGATGATTGGGGACCAAGTTTTGGTTAAATTCGTCTTCGAGGACCGCAGGTATAGCCTTGAGCAGTTGGTAGCGGTAGTCAAGCGCGTCAAGATGTGGGGGCGCAAGTAGCGAGGTGAGGCAAAATGTGGACAAGGAAGGCAGCTCTACTGATGGTATCAGGGCTATCGTTGGTTCTCATCGGTATGATGATTGCGAATTTCCAGTTGATGGTGCTCGGGCTGATGTTCATCGCTTTCTTGGCTATCAACAGCTGGATTTCCGGTCACGGCAAGTTGGACATGGTTCGGACCCTTTCCGCCGACAATTTGTACAAGGGTGATGACCTATATGTGGAATTGGCGATTACCAATAATTCGTTCCGCAGAACTCAGCAGTTGGAAATTTTTGACAACGTTCCCCACGAGATGAAACTCCGTTCCGGTCTTAATTACATGCGAGTCAATCTTGGTCCGGGAGAAACTACCCGGATTCGCTACGTGTTGCGCTGTCCGCTGCGCGGACACTATTCGTTCGGACCGGTATCAGTTCGATTCCGCAACTCGTTCAACCTATTCAGTCATGAGATGTATATTGACCATCGTTCCGGCATCATCGTATTCCCACAGGTTCGCGACGTAGAAGAAGCGATGATTCGCTCGAAAACCCCAAAGATGTACACCGGAGCGACCACACTACGCACTCCGGGTCCGGGAACTGAGTTCTTTTCACTGCGAGAATATGTTCCCGGTGACCCGTTCAAAATCATCAATTGGAAGGCGTACGCGCGCACTGGACAATTAATGGTCAACGAGAAGTGCCGCGACGCAGTTACCGACGTATTCATTATTCTCGACTCACGCGATATCAGTAGAATTGGTACCGTCCTAAAAAATCCACTCGAGATGGGTACGATTGCAGCAGCAAGTCTTGCTTCTTACTTCCTCAAGCGACGAGATGCAATCGCGTTAGCAGTATTTGACGACAAGTTGTCATACCTGCCCGCAGATACTGGCGACAAGCAATATTTCAAGATTCTAAGCAGCCTTGCAGGAGTAGCACCGAAAGGCAACATGCCATTGCAGGCAGTAACCAACGCGCTCGCTCCGCGCTTCAGTAGGGGAAGTCCGGTATTCATCATCAGCAGTCTTGAGGGCGACGGAACAGTACCACACGCAGTCCGAGACTTAGCAGGACGTGGTCACGAAGTGGTCGTTCTCACTCCAAGCAGTATTGACTACGAACGTCTGGTCAGCCGAATCCCACGAATGTCGTATGAAGTCATGAAGTTGGAGAGACAAAACCGGCTGACCGCATTAGCAGGCTTCGGCGCGCGAGTAATTGATTGGATGCCAGATGTGGAATTATCACAGGCATTGCTACAGGTGAAATTGTGAGGTGAAAAGATGGCAGAAGATGTTCAACCACAGGAAGAAGGCCTCTCTACCCTCCACCTGCGTGCGTTGCGAAAGGAATGGCGCGTCGTTACTCTGCAAGTGATGGCAACACTGGCTCTATTCTGGTTATTCCTCTCATTGACGCAGGTTTTCGGTCATTGTCATCCGGTGTATGAGGCCGGAAACCGTTGGTGTCCTGCGCTGGATCATACCTTGACTTTGGATGCGATTGAGGACTACTTCGCGCAGGAGGCTGGAGAAGAATTCAGAGAACTTCCGTTGCCCGATTGGATGGTTGGACAGGGCAACGATGGTGATGGACGCTATTTGGTGCCAATGTTGCTGACCATGATGATTGCCGGCGCGTGGGTTGCACTCAACTTCCAGACGCCGCAACTGCGCCGCAGAATCATGCTCGGTTTGTTGGTCGGAATGATTCTATTCTTGGCAGGAATTTTCCTCGTCACTTGGCTGTTTGGAATGTTGATTCGTTGGGATATGTATCTGCCATTTGGGCATGCGGATAATGCAATGAATCATGCCAATTATCTGATATGGCCATTAAGCGTCTACATTCAGGTATTTGTTGTCGCTTTGGTAATGGCACCAGTAATATTCGGTTTAATGGGTATTTGGGGACTTTCAAAGCGGATGATAAACTGGTCGTTAGCCTACATTTTGGTTTATCTCGGATTCTATGCATTATTTTCCTACGACGGCGTAGTCAGTATGTTAGGCAGCGCATCAGACCCATATATGCCCGGATTAGACCCATTACCGACCCAAATTCCGGCATCGTCAGGACTGATAGCACCAGAAATCTGGTCACTGCTTCTAATCGCTATGCTGATGCTTGTTTACACCGAAACATCCCAAGCAGTCATCCGATTCCTTGAATATGCATTCAGACTGCCTGAGTCATGTAAAAAGGACCCAGAATATGTGAGACAATTCAAGAATATCCTCAACAGTCACATGCAGCAGACTCTGGTGATTATCTTCGCAGTTACCTTTGTGACCATGTTAGCACTCAAGTTTGACGAAATAATGATTGATATCGTCGGTTGGTTCGATGCCGGTCAATGGTCAGGACAAGTAGCAGAATCACTCGAGTTACGACTGACCTATGGAAAAGTCATCTCGGCGATGATGTTTTTGCTATTCGTAGCGGGTATGCGATTCGTAGTGCCTTGGCAGCGGCTGCTCGGACTAATCGAAACCTCGATTGCTAAGGCCCGCTCTAATCCCTGAGTAGCCAAAACCAGCCCACTGAGTGGCTATAATCAACCTAGCAGTTGGTGAAATTCAAAACGCTAAAATCTTGGTTTCGCAGGATAAGTGAACTGCAATTGCCGGTTTTTCTTCCAACTAACAGGGGGATATAGTCAAATACCATAGGCGAGGCGGCAGGGACGATGGCACAAGGCACAGTAAAGTGGTTCAACCGCATCAAGGGTTTCGGGTTCATCGAGCAAGAGGGTGGCGCGGACCTATTCGTGCACAAGTCCCAAGTTGAAGGTGAAATCACCGATGGGGACGTTGTTGAATTTGAAGTTGGCGAAGGCCCCAAGGGACCTAACGCAGTCGACGTTCGTAAAGTTCAGTGAATACTCTAACTCGATATTGGCTTCGGCCAGACCTACAGGGCTTCGGCCCCTCCTTGATTACGGAGAGTGGAACTTTTCTCCATAGAGTTCTGAATGTCCCAGTTTGATGGGGGTTCAGGGCTATACGGCATTAGATTCAAGCAGATGCTCAGTACGCTTCGCTTGGGGAACCGTATGGCATACGACAGACTGAAAGCCGGGCGAGTCCGATTTTCCGTGGTAATTGCAGTTTTACTGTTCGCTACCATTCCTAACTTGACGAATACGCTGATTTTTCCAGTATCAGCAGGCGAAACCAACAATTTTGGCAATAGCGGTAATCCTCAATCGGTGTCCATTTCCTTCGCTGCTGCCGGCTATGATACCAGCACCAATCTGACTCTTGGCGCGAACGCTGTGGTTAACTCGGCTTCTCTTGACGTTCGCGGCTGGCAAGACCAACAAGGAATCAGTCCACTAACAATTTCAGTTGATGTCGGCGATGACGGCGATATTGAGTGGGGATTTGGGGGAATCGGCAACGGCTCGTTTGGGCATGTCAATGAACTTTCAAATGGCTGGAATCGGGTTGGAGTCAACCTGTCGAGCGGATATAACTCAGCCTACTCCATACGCTTGCCGCTAAACGCGACGATTTCCTCAGCAACACTCAACGTTTCAACGCTCAGCGTGATGACACTTTCAGGCAATGATGTGCAAGATTCCTACATACATAACCCCAATCCGATTTGGGGAACTATGGCTTACAAGGACTACAATCACGGCAATCATTCTGTTACGCGGGTAGGAAAAACTGAATGGTCGAATTGGAATATTTATCGGTCAGTTTATTGGTTCAATCTCTCGCAATTACCCGGTGCAACTGTACTGGACGCCAATCTTTCTTTTTGGGTTGATGACGTGGTGAACAATGCCAATACCGGCCAGCCAGTCACCGCTCAACATACCTACAATGTGCATCCATTGCTGAAGGACTGGATCGAAGGATTGGAGATTAATTCAATGGTGAGTCAAGGTCCGGGTGTAACTTGGAATAATGCGATTGACAATGTGACCGGCGTTGATTATGCTTGGACGACAGCCGGCGCATCAAGCGCTTCTGACCGAGATGCTTCGGTTGCAAGTATCACTGATAGCCCGGCGAATTTAGAACAGAATTGGCTCACCTTCAATTCGCAATCATTCACCGACCTCATACAAAGTTGGGCCAATGGAAGCGTAGCAAATCAGGGGATAATACTGATTGGAGATGAGAATACCAGCAAGCCAGATGGCTCAGCCTTGGTAATCACTAGCCGAGCCAATGCAAGTTACGGACCCCGATTAGAAATCGTCTTCGAGGGAAGCGATAACATCACGGCCGGTCTTGATGTAGGCAATGACAGCACTTGGGAGTGGAATCACGCAGGGATTCTCACCAACGGCTCATCCATGCTGAACATCGCTTCCGCACTGAATCAGTTGTTGGCTACATCAACCCCAACCTTCACCGATGAGTGGGGCAATCAATTCGTGGATATCCCCCTGAATATATCCGGGAACTCTACTCTGGTGCTAAGCGATATTGACGTGCGCTATGATTGGAATCCTACAGTCTCTATCTCAGCGCACGGCGATTTAACCTCTGAAATCAATCAACATCTCACCAATCTGACTCCAGACGTCACAGGAAATGTTTCCATTGTCATCAATGTCACCAGCGGTAGCGCAGGCATCGTGGAATTATCGCAACTTTCCATCAATTTTGGCGACCGCCCACCATCAATTGGCCAATTCATTCTACCGACTGATACCTTCGTGCCGAATGGCGAGACTTTCCAAGTAGGCTTGCAGGTTACCTCTTATCAGGGGCTTACGAATCTTTCTTGGGTGGCTTTGACTCCGCAATTGCAGAATATGGCAACCCGACCAGTATTGGTTTACTCGTTGGTGAATGGCAGCAGTTGGGTGAGCGACCCCGGAGGATTTGTCAGCAGTTTTTCCGGGCAGTGGCAGCAGTTGAATGCTGATACCGGAACCATGCTTTGGGATTTAGAAGTCAGTTGGGCATGGGCTCAGCAGCAAGACGTGGTTTGGCATGCGCAGACCGGAACGGTTGACAGTTTGCATTCAGATAGGTATTCTTCGCAGACTACCGATCATGAGCGCCGTCTCGAGATAACTTCCTTCCATCTTTGGGATGAAACTGCTCCAAGTGATGGTGGCACTGAAGTTTTCGAGGATGAATGGGTACGAGGTGGCGACCAATTACGGGTAAGTGGAGTGGTGCGTTTCTTGGACCAAGCGAGTTTCCCGCGAGTCGGCGATATTGAAGTTGAATTGGAGAATGTTTCTGGAAATGATACGGTAGATGCAAACGGCGCATTTTCGATTGACACTTACGCGCCGATGGCCAATCAGTACGCCGGTTTTACCATTACAGCAAACATCGCTGGACCGCTTGATGCTACCACTCCGGGAACCAATGCCCGAACTTTCCGTATTGATGCAACCTTACCGGGCCTAATGCTACAATCACCGACCGGCGAAAGAGTGCAGCCTAATTCTCAGCAAGTGGTGAATGTCTCAGTAGCTGACACGATTTCTTTGGACGAAAACTCACTACGATTGTATTGGTGGGTGGAGAGTATGCACGACGATGGTGATGGAATTCCAGAGGAAGGCGAGTATGCTGATTCGCCGCTGTTGCGGCAAGGAAATTCTGAATATTATCATGCGATTTTTGATGATACTGCCAATTCGAACGACCAATTGGTTTCTGTGTATGTCGCGGGTAGCGACCACGTTGGCAATCTGCTTGGTGGTGGGCCGGGATTAGAAGCTGACTTGACGCACTACGTCTCGTTGGTGCCTAATCCCACCACTTTGGAAAACTCCAGCCTTGAATTGCCCGGAGGAGATGTGATTGTGCCGGGACATCTCGGCTGGCTGAATTTGACTCTGAACGATGAAAATCATCTCGAAGATATTGAGAGATTAGTCATTGATTTCGGTCAAGGCACAAAACTAACTTGGCAAAAGGATGGCGGATTCCAATCAAATGACCCAGAGATTCAGGTGGATTCCTTCACCTTCACTTCGGTTGGTATCGCAGACGAATTGTGGATGAATATCTCATTTGGAGTAACTTCGCTATTTGACCCGGATGTAACAAGTGGAATGATTGCAATCATGGCGACCGATTCTTCCGGGGTGCATTTGCTTGACACAGGAATATTTTGGCAATATAATGCTGACATCATGCTTACTGAATACTCGGTCTCATTTGCAGATGACCCGTTGCAAACCGCGCTTGAATACGACGATTACGCGGCGTTAGGAGCAAGGCTGCTGATTAGCGGACGGGTGCGCTATACTGCGGTTGACCTCGCTCCACCGGCATATTCTCTGCAAATTACTGTGCAGGTTCCTCTTGATTCGCCTTTGCAGGTGCAAACCGATGCAAGCGGACAGTATTCAGCAACGATGGACGCATTGGGCAGCGGCTTGTATCAGGTGTCAATTCAGGTTGTTTTAGGCCCCGGAATAGTCAGTTCGGCACCGATGCCGCTGCGATTACAGATAGATGACCAACCGCCGACCTTAGTCGGTTCAGCACCCGGATTCATTTCAGCAAACTCAACCTCATTGACCTTGCAATTTGACTTGCAGGAATTGGGTGCGGGTATGAGTCAGGAGCAGGTGGCAATATCCTGTTTGATGAGAAATGGATTTGATACGGTAGGTGAACAAATTGAAGGAATTGCGAATAGGCAAGTTTCCGGACAAGTTTCACGATTCTTAGTCAATCTGACCTTCCCTCCCTTGCTCGGAGTTGATGCATTGGTCTGCTGGATGCAGGTAAGCGACGATGTGGGTAATCCAATCAGCGGGCCGGGATCATCACCGACTTGGCCACTGAGTTTGCCGGTGATTGAAGTGCGCCCGGACCTGATTGCAAGCGCGATATCACTCAACCCAGAGGCACCAACATTCGGTCAGACAACCCAAGTAGAAATTACCATAGTTAATCTTGGCAACCACACCGCCAAGCCGTTTTTAGTGACAATTGAGGCTCATGGTGTGGAAGCGGACCGGGAAATGGTGGCGTTCCTCGAGGGTCAAATGACCACTATCATCACCCTAGAGTGGGTTCCAGATTGGGAAGGCGAATTGGATTTGATGGTTTATGTGGACGCAGATGAGCAGGTGGTGGAGCGGAATGAGAATAACTCATTTTCATGGCCAGTCAACGTTGAGCCGGAGCCGCGAGGGAGTTTTTCCGCCTTCTCTTGGGCAACTGGTTTGGGGCTTCTGATACTGCTTGCAGTTGGGGTTTTGGCGTTCATTATCTGGAATCGTAACCAAAGTGATGATGAGTATGAGGAATGGGAAGAAGAATACGAATCCGAGGATGAGTCTAAGGATGAGTCATCGGAAGACGACGATTAGTGATATCGCCTAATGCAGATTTGCGATAATTTTATTTTTTGATGTTGCGAGTATTGTGGATTTGGGTCACTGTTCGCCCGAAAATTTCAGCGACGAGCAAGGTTGCTATTGGCAGGCCGCAGACAGAAATTGGCCAGAGCAGATTGGTGTCAAGGCCTGAATCAGCCCACAGCCATTTGCAAAGAAAAACAGCGGCGATAATCGCTGCAATCAAGCCAAGGCGTTCTATCCATTGTGGATAAGGTGCACCCGGTATTTCCTCCCTTCCGACAAGAGTAGATGCGCCCGACTCGTTGTCTGCAGCCGCATCCAAACTGACGACCAACTCGCCATCATCACTCGGAGCCTCATCGCTAATCGTGGATTCAGACATGCTGTTGCCTCGTTACCCGAGGGGTGGCCTCACTTCAAAGGTCAAGGTCAGAGAGTTCTCTCTCCAAGTCATCCAATGCATCGCGTGCCGCCGGGTCTGCGGGGGGCTCAATTCCATGTTCCGTGCCTTTTCTGATTGCTGCGGCAGCATCTAATTCAGCGAGTTCAACCTCAATGCGGGAGAGTTCTCCTAATTCCGAAGGAGTTCCGGGTGTATCTGCAGGAGTTAATCCGACAGAAATCCGAGTAGAGATATCAACGCCATCGTCCTGACTCGGTTCTTCAATCGGCTCCCAAGTGCTGTTGGATGCAGGTGCCGCACTCGCTTCTGGAGTCGGCGCGCTGGCGGGCGCGGAAGCGGCGAGCGGCTCAGGAGTTGGTGATTCTCCATCGGGCGAATTGTCACCGTTTTCAGCGGTAGTTGGTGCCCCCGCAGACGAAGATTCGCCTGCCTCAGCCGTTACCGGATTCATGTGAAGCAATGCTTCGCGAGTAATTTCTGGTCGCTCATAGGCTGCTAAGTGATGCTGCTCAAATGGTAGCGCGCCATCTCGCTGGAATATCCAAAGTCCTCCTCTTGGTTCCTCACCGGTCAAGCCGGCTACGTCCAATCGCCGCAGCAGAGATTCGAGCACAGCGACCGTATCGGCAAGGCCAACCGCTTCAGAGGTGCTGCGTCGGTCGGCATCGAGATAGATTTCATCCAATGAACGCTGAATCAGCCGGCGCACCTCAACAGAAAGATGCGGCAAGGCTTCGGGCATGTGAGCAAACCTCTCCATCGGAGTGATTTCATCAGCAGGCAGTCCGAGTTCCACAAGTCCGCGCAGAACTTCTTGTAATTGTCCTAGCATGGTAACCGATTGTTCGTAATCATCGAGAAGACCCTCCAAATCAATTACCACATGTTGAACGGTCTCTGCCAATTTGTGTTCGAGGCGACTTTGCACCGACCACTTGGTCAAGCCGCGAACAGTTCCCGCGGTTTCCGGCGCTTGTCGCTCGAGCAAATCCATTACCTCGTTCGAAAGCAAATAGCGCGGCGTTTTTGACACCTCATCCACCGAATGTTGAATCACAGATAAGCCGCGTTCCACCGCCCTGTCCAGCAATACCAGGCTATAACCTCGTGACCGCGCATGCGCCATCCGATTCAGTACCGGCTCAAGAGTAGCAAGTCCCTTATCGTCACCGAGCAGGGCTTGAGCAAGTGGTTCTTCTGAGAGGCGAGCGCGGATTCTGTCGGCTTCCTGAATGTCAATCAAGGCAATTTCGTGGGCTTCTTGCAGGTCTTCTGCCTGTTCAAGAATTAGCCGCAATTCGGTTTCAGATTGTGCTTTGCGGGCGTCAAGATCACCGAGTTCGCGCAAAAGATTGCGGCGTTCTTCCATCATTTCGCGCAGTTCGGATTGCAAAATTGTAGACTTCCGCTCATTATCACCAAGCCGGTCTCTTTCCTCCTCTTGCAAACGGCGGTGAGAGTGGGCCTCGGCCTCGAGGCCGGCCAATTCATCTCGTTGATTTTCGATGCGGCGGTCAAGTTCCTTCAGTTCAGAACCGCCGGTGCGGTGCTTATCGCGTTGGGCGGTGACCTGCTCGGCAAGCACCCGTTGTAGGCGCTCGTCATGGTCTAGAGATTTGCGCACTTCGTCCAATCTTGCTTCTGCGGCTGAAAGGTCGCCCTTGACTCGCGATTCTTCTGATATGAGTTCTGAAAGGGCGTTGAGTAGGGCTTCTCGGCTGTCCATCTCGCCGAGGGTTGAGGCGAGTTCTTCGGCTCGGGTTTCCACCATATATTCGAGTTCACTAACTCGCTTAGCGAGTTTGTCAGCAAGGGCTGTGGACTCATCACTAACCGCTTCCGCAGCCCGTTTTCCAGTCTGAAGATCATCAATTTCCCGATGTAGGGTGCTGCGGTCATCGCGAGCATCCTGCAACGTATTCTCAAGTTCGGTAGCAATCGATTCTGCTTCTTCACGCGCGGCTCGCGCATCAGTGACCTCACGCTCAAGCCGCCCCTTATCTCTCTCGAGTTGAATCCGAATCTGCTCAAGATTCTCTAGACGCTTCTTGATTTCACCACCAACCGGCTGCAAAACCTTAGCAGCACCGGGTGCAGGCATCTGCCTACCGACAACAACGGCAGTTGCCTCAGCCATTTTCCAGGCTTTCCGACCGGCAGTCATAGATTCAACTCCGAGGTCAAAGCCATAAATCGCATCAAGACGACCAGTCAACAGACGCTTACGGTCATCAGAACGAGTACGACATTCAGCAATAGACTCAGTAAAGTGAGCGAGAGACCAATCTTCAACAGTAGAACCGGCAAGTCCGAGTTGGGCAGTACGCTCAAGGCGGTGAAGTCGCAACCGATTGGAAGCGGTAGTCATACTACGCAGTGCCTCGACCATCGTGGCCCCATCGCCTTCACGCAAACCGACTGGAACACCTTCCACAAGCACTACCGAGGCGGTGCCTCCATCAACAGGCAAACTCTCAAGATGTCCGTTCACCGAATCATCCTGAGCCAGCCGTAGCAGGGAAATCAGTTGGTCAATTCCGCCTTTACTTTCCTTGACGATGAAGCCCTCGGGAAGTTCAGCCTCATCTGTAGGAACCGGCACGGGGGTAGTGTCAATCAGAGCAGCGGCGTTGGATACCAACGCGTCAATATTGGTGGCGTGATAGCACCAACAAGTGAGAATTGCTTGACCGGTTTGAGCCAATAAGAGATTGCCGTCATCAAGCCGCAGTGTGGCGTGCATCGCGGTATCTTGACCAATATTATCAGCCATTGTAGAGAGACTCGCGATGTGCTCCTGAGCAAGAACAGCAAGTTGCTCAGCGGCCATCGGAAGATGGCCAGCGTTGTGAATAACAACTCCATCCTCAAAAGCCATCGCGCCCATAACGCCATCAGATTCAATCAATCTATCAACCAAAAGTGCGAGATTCTTGGTTTCAACAGGCAAAGCAGCAGCACCTTGCGCCAACAAAGAAGCAACCTCAGTAGGATCAGCAAAAGCATCAGTCATCTCGCGAGCGACCATAGTAAATTGAGATAGAGACCAAGAAACTGCGCGTTCTTTCAGGTCGTGAGCATCAGACAATTCCAGCAAACGAACCCGAGCGGCACCACCAGCAACAAATTCTTGCTTTCCTTCAGATTCAGCGAGCCAACCGACAACCCGGCCACCATAGACCAATCTGTGTGCACAAGGATTGTGCGCTCGCGGCTTGAAATGCGAAATACATCCGCATTCAAACGGGAATTCCATTTGGTTAACGCCGAGATCAATCTCAGAGTCTACTGCTTCTCCGGGTGGTAAGTTAAACATTTTTTTCACCTTCCTATTTTCAAATCAAGTCATTGATTACTGGGGCCAATGTTGCTGCTTGATGGCGCATTCTCCCGATTGGCGTTTCGCTGCTCGCTGTTACCCACAGACTCATGCCGCCATCAAGCGACTGAACCAGCAGGGATTCCTTTTCGTTCTCCAACCACACTTGCTCAACCAAACCAGCGGATAAGCTGGAACAGCATCGCCGGGCTTCGTGCAGTAGTTCAGTCACAACCTCACCTTCCACAGATGTGCCAGAACTGGAGGCTACTTTGGTGCCATCATCCTGCAGAACTGATGCACCAATTACTCCACCGATTTGGTGGAAGGTATCGAGCAATCGGTTTAGCATTGGAGTCCTCAAAGGTCCCCGACGCTGAATCGGACTTCAAGAACTTGTCCCACCTCGGCCCTAAGGGGGCCGATTTGAGCGGTGATTTTGATTCGCCAACTGAAAAATTGGTTTTTTTGGGGTTTTTTGTGAAATTTTTCGGATAAAGTTGGTGACCGGATGGGGAAATATTGTGGCATTGTGATAGGTTAAGTTGGGTATGAGTTTCCAATTGATAAACAGATTTTTCAATTGAAAACTTAGCGAGGAATTTTCTAGCCCTTATCTTCCCTCGCCTTCAAATCAAACAGCCCTTCCGTCAGAGCATGGCAAACACGAATGTGGGCGCATCTGCAATTCAGGTGCCAACTTGCAGCAGATGCGACATTCCTGCGGTAATCCACCAATCTTACAGCGGTCAGCATCTCTGTCATTATCACCTCGGAAAATCCATTCACAAGCGAGTTTCGCGAGAAATACGCATTCAATTGGATTTACCAAAAGACGCCCGCGACGAAAACGGAAATCCCGCCGTGATTTTAGTAGCAATTTCCGGCGGCAAAGACTCGGCAGTATTACTGGACCAACTTACCCGAATCATCGGGGTGAGGCGAGACATAGAATTGGTCGCCGGCTGTGTTGACGAGGGAATTGCTGGCTACCGCGCTCCTTCGATGAAATGTGCGCAAGATTTGGCCGAAAGCTTGGGTATCCGATTCGTAACCATCTCCTATCCAGACCTCGGATTTGACGAGATGGATGCGGTGGTGAAGGCAATGCCCGGCATGGCAGAAAACAACTCAGACGCTAAGGGTCTGAAGTCGTGTTCCTATTGTGGAGTATTCCGACGACAGGGAATAAACGCGTTGGCCGAGCGAGTAAATGCGCGTTGGACCGCGCTTGGCCATAACTTGGATGACGTAGCCCAATCGGTGCTGATGAATCTTGCAAAAGGCGAGATGGCGCGAATCATCAGATTAGCACCGCACACTTGGATGCCGCTGGACGGACTCGCGCCAAGAATCGTGCCACTGCGTTGGATTCCGGAGGCAGAAATCCATGCTTATGCATTGGGTGAAGGGCTACCATTTCATCACGACGATTGCCCGTATGCGCCCGGAGCAGCACGTGAACATCACCGGGCGCACGTAGCAGCACTCGAGCAATCAAGTCCGGGGGCAAGGCACGGCTTAGTCCACGCCATGGATGCGATGCGCGAGTTGTGGAAAGCCAATCGAGAGGCGGCAGGAGATATGCCGGATTCGTGGGCGCTTGGCACCGCGCAACCTTGCGATAATTGTGGTGAGCCGACCAGCAAACCGATTTGTCAGGCTTGCATCTTCAAACAGTGGCTGTCAGAGGCTGGAGATTGAGAAATTATTGTCGCCTCACGCAGAGGCACAAAGACGCAAAGAGCGCTGATTTTTCAAATTAAATTTTCTATTAGGCCGTCGATTTCTTGCGTTCGGCCACAATATCTGCAGCGCAACTCAAGTGGGTTGGTGCCAACAATTCGTAACCGATGGTCTTGCGGCTCGCGTGGATTTGTTGTTATGCAATTGGAAAAGGTGCAGCGGGAAATATTGACCAATTCATCACCTAACTCTACAGTACGCTTCTCGGCCACCGCAAAGGAGCGGATGATAGCAACACTTGCTTGCGGTGCAATCAGCGCGAGTCGGTCAAGTTCCTCTTGCGTCAACTCGCGGTCTTCAACCTTGATGATATCCTTGCGTCCGTGCTTGGAAGAAGGCACATTCATCACCAAAGAAATCGGGCTTGAGCGGCCACCGTCCAAACCGAGCATTCGGAGCACGGAAAGCGAGCGGCCAGCGGGAATGTGGTCAATGACAGTCCCATTGTTGATGGCGGTGACTCTCCGCATTTCTGTCATCAGGAATCACCTTTCGGAATTTTGACACCCAACAGTTTGCACATCAGGGCCATTCGGGCTACTACGCCGTTGAAAGCCTGCTCAAAATATCGGGCGTGGCGGGTAGAATCTATGTTCGGGGCGATTTCACTGACCCTTGGCAGCGGGTGCATGACAATCATCTCGCCTTTGGCATCAGCCAAGTCTTCCGCGCATAGTTTGTAGATACCAGCAACTTTGGTGTATTCGTCTTCGTCGGGGAATCTTTCCTTCTGGATTCGGGTCATGTAGATGACGTCAACCTCGGGAATTTGCGAGTGCAAATCCTCGGTCTCACTGATTATCGCGCCTCCTTCACGCAGATCGTCCAGAATTTCTTCCGGCATACTCAGTTGCGCGGGCGAGATGAAAATTAGTTCGCAGGCAAACCGAGCGAGGGCGTGGGAAAGCGAGTGAACGGTTCTCCCATAGCGCAAATCGCCGACGAGTGCGACCTTCAATCCGCGCAGTCCGCCGTGGGCTTGGCGGATGGTGAATAGGTCGAGTAGAGTCTGAGTGGGGTGGTGGCCAGCACCATCTCCGCCATTCATGATTGAAATTTCACAGGCATCAGCAGCATACTGCGCAGCTCCTTGACGAGGATGGCGCAGCGCAGCGATGTCACAATATCCATCCACCATGCGCATAGTGTCAAACAAAGTCTCACCTTTCACCACAGAAGATGACTTCACATCTCCAAGATTAACCACACCTCCACCAAGTCGCTTCATCGCAGTTTCAAATGACATCCGAGTGCGAGTGCTCGGCTCAAAGAACATGTTAGCCAACATTTTGCCTTGTAGAAGTGGAAGGTATTGCTCGCCGCGAGCGACCGGCAACAGAATTTCAGCATCATCAAGAAGCGAAATGATGTCCTCGTTGGACAGGTCATCCATGGTGATGAGGTCTTTCTCCATCTCGTCGCCGGCTTTCGGCGGGTGCGACCCACACTTATTGCTATCGGGTTGCAAAGATGAGGTATTTTGCGACGAAATGACCTACTGAGCCCCTAATCCCGATTGCGCAGGGCAGAACGGGAGACGATTGTTTCAATTGGGGGGGGCGGGTCGGCGCGACGATGATAATCAGCCGGACACCTGTGCGCGTGTCTCTGTGCGGAGGTGGTACTGACCTTCCCGCATATTACCAGCAAGAGGGTAGTCCGGGTGGGCTTGTAACGTCAATGGCGTTGGCAAAACACATCCACGTGACGGTGAATAAGCGATTTGATGACAGCGTGCGCGTAGGATATTCCCAGACTGAAATTGTTGATGATTTTGAGGAAATCAGCCACGAGTTGGTCCGCGAAGCGATGCGAATTACTGGGGTGACCTCCGGGGTTGAGATTACCACGATTGCGGATATTCCTTCGCGGGGAACCGGGCTTGGCTCTTCTTCGGCTCTGACGGTGGGTTTGCTCAATGCTTTGCACACTTTTGCCGGGAATTCTGTTGATGCGGCGCAGTTGGCAGAGGAGGCTTGCCGCATCGAGATAGAGATTTTAGGACAGCCTATCGGCAAGCAGGATCAGTATGCGGCTGCATTTGGGGGATGTAATCAGATTTCGTTTTTCGGCGATGAATCAGTCGTGATTGAGTCGCTTGATATTGGTCAGGAGCAATTGGATTCACTCGCCGACTCGTTCTTTTTAGTCTATACTGGAGTCACTCGTAAGGCGACAGATATTCTTGCCAGACAAAGCGCGGATAGCGTAGCACGACGCGCAGAATTGGATACGCTTCGCGAACAGGCAATTGCAGTACGAAGCGCATTAGAATCGGGTGATTACGAGGCAGTCGGTGCGCTGCTTGCAGCATCATGGAAAATCAAGAGCACCCTAGTTGCAGGCATCACAGGAGAAGAATTAGACGCGCTTTACAATCAGGTGATTTCACTCGGCGCCACCGGCGGAAAACTGCTGGGAGCGGGCGGCGGCGGCTTCTTCCTATTCCACGCGCCCGCGGGTGTACGCGAGAGGGTTGAGCAAGAATTGGCTTCAGTTCACCGAATTTTGCCACTTGAGGTTGATAGCGAGGGCAGCACCATCATTTTTGACGACGGCTCGCGGTTATGAGGTGGTTTTTTGAGTAGAAATTCGCCAACTTCGCTGTCTTTGGGACTCTCGCGCTCCTTCCAATCTTCGGGACACACTCGCTCCTCTGGCACATCCCGCTCCTCGCTGCTGCTGTGTTTTTTGTTGATTTCAACCTCACTCGCAGCCTTCAGCTCCCCTGCAGCAGCAGACGAGCCAACCGGTTTTGCGGTCTGGTCAGATATCGCACCCGGGCCAGTTTTGCTGTTTGATTCAGGCAATGGAACCGTGGTGGCGGTTGATCCCAATTCACCATTCAACATCAGTCTAGATTCGCCGAGTGCAGGCGGTGAATGGCGGATGTTAAGATTGGTTGAAGGTGTGCCGCAGCTAGACGTTTTAATCATTGATGGGCAGGTAAATGCTACCGATTGGGTTAGCGCACCGCTCGGCGAAATTTTGCGAATTGAAGGTGCGGCTCACTTGGATATCCTCGGACCAATCGGACCGATGACAACCATGAACGCGACTTGGCAAGCCGATTGGGATTTGCCAGACATGATTGGTACTGAACTATTGGCAGACCAACACATGGGCATCAGATGGCAGATTGACCGCCATCTTGGCGATAGTGATGGAAATCTTGACGCAAATGAAACCGCGGCATTCGCCGCGCTATTGCAATCAAACGGCTCTTGGAGCGATTCAGAAGTCGCCGCATGCTGCCTTTACGACAAGACTTCTCTTACAGTAATTGACAACGGCAGCAATGCCGGATTAGCCACCCTAATCGCAATACCACCAGCGACCGGGGCGGTTGACGACACCTCAGGTCGTTGGGGTTGGAATGAGTCAGCGGATTTGGCGGGACAAGGAGATGGCAGAACCACTCGTTTGCTCTGGTTACCGGTGCAAGGAGATATCCGCGACCGCACCGACCTGCGCATCACCCTACCAGAGCCGTGGGAATACCGATACTCACCACAGTTGGAAGTGATAGATGGAGTCGCGGATGACTTCACTATTTATCGCAGCCACGTGATGGTTGCCGGCAACTTGACCGTCGCGATTGATACCAATGACCCACCTACTGCTTCGTTTTCTGCGGCAGACCGAAACATACCGATTCTGCCGCACGGAGAACCCACTACGATTGAAGCGCAATGCACCGATTCAACCCTCGGAATGCCAACCACACAATTCACGCTGACTCACGATAATACCGAATTAGCCAACACCACTTCTTCTAACCTCACGATAGATGCAATCGGCATGGAAGTGGGTGCAGGAGAATGGGTGAATCTGACTTTGGTTTGCACAGACCATCAGGGACTTTCCGCCAATTATTCAGATTTGCTTTACCTCGACGGGGAGGACCCGACGGCGGTTACGACTGCGGTTTGGAATCACGCCGACATTTCAGACCCGGTGACCGTTGACATGCAACAACAGGTGATTGAGGTGTGGGCGGGCTCAACTTTGGTGGTTTGGACGGAAGGCTACGACGATGCGCCCTGGGATGTGGACATTCTTTGGGAATCCAACAAAAGTCTAGGCTGGAATCATCATGGCTCAGGCACGATGTCGTTCAGCGATTTGTTCAATCAAGGCCCAGACGTGAACGGTTTGCACCTGTCGGTGGAGGAGAGACATCTGCAGCGAGCGCCGACCGAGTGGAGTCTTGATATGACGCTGACCGATGGTGCTGGCAATCAAGCGAGCGAGGCTTGGACGGTACAAGTGCTAGACAGGTCTTCTCCGACGCCAAGAATTTCCTTGACTGCAAATGGGGCGCAGTATAGCGTAATCAATCGGCCGGTGGACGGGGATTCGGTGGAAGTTTCTCTGGAAGAATCGTTTGACGATTTGGATGCAATTGAGGCTCTCACTTGGGAAGTCACTTTTGATGAGGTCCTGCTTTCTGTTGGGGATTCCTGGGGCGAGGTGAAGAATTTCACATTGGCTGAATTGGAGCAAGGCAGGCATAATCTGCTGGTGAAGGCGACGGATTCGGCGGGCAATGTTGGCACTAAAATGGTGGAAATTTTGGTTGACCCGCTCGCCGTGATGAACTACGAGATTATTGCAGTCGCGCTGGCGATTGGTGGCAGTCCTGACGAGCCAGCGTCTTTTGATGTCACGATTCAGAACACCGGAACAATACCCGGCGAGTTGTGGGTGTGTCACGACGGGCAATGCTCGGACCCATTGCAAGGCGTGATGGCTAGTGTGGATGGGCCGACAAAGGTGACTCATCGGTTTTCGGTGGCGGAGTTGGCGAGCGGGCATGTGGTGATTTTCCTGCACGCGGAGGATAATGCAACTGAGTCAAGTCAAGATATTCGGTTTGAGAGTGATATCGTGGTAATGCCTGAAATCGGGCCGTGGATTCTGTTGTTGGCCGTGCCTGCGCTTGCCGGATTGGTGGTGCTGAAGTTGGCTATGCGTAAGAAGGATGAGAAGAAGGATGAGAAGAAGGA
>Ga0066376_10000113_pt1 | contig 66457 bp, 58 predicted proteins | sample Knorr_S15_td_Bot_FD_77009 | JGI IMG/M metagenome (GOLD analysis project Ga0066376, IMG submission 77009) | Marine microbial communities from Southern Atlantic Ocean transect - Knorr_S15_td_Bottom_ad_5009_LV_A | ecosystem: Environmental > Aquatic > Marine > Oceanic | place: Southern Atlantic...
AGACCGAGGATGAACATACCGATTCCACAAACGATAATCGTCTGTTTGAACTCAATAGCAGTTGGCTTACGAGCCATCCTGATAATCCGAGCCCAAGAGCCCCTTCCGAGTTTGCGTACGTTGGTTTCAATGCTGTTCTGCCACGATTGCACACGGTCTTCAAAGCCGCCACTTTGGCCGGTTGCGCTATTGCTACCTCTAGACACGGGATGACCTCAGGGTGGGGCCGACCTGACAATCTCTCTTAAACGCGTCGTAGCCAACTACGTTGGCCGCAAACGGGCAGACAATCTGAGTTAGTTGACAAACTCGATTGTTCGGTTTTGAATTGTTCGGAGTTGTTGATGAGCAGCAGCACCGAAGATTTGTTGGCTTTTAACACCGGTTAGAACCAACATGACACGAATCTCGCCACCCATTGATTCATCCACCGTAGCACCCCAAATGATTCGTGCGTAGGGGTTGATTCGCTCGCGGATTTGCTGAGCACAGGCTTCTGCTTCACCCAAAGTTAGGCTTGCGCCTCCGATTACGTTGACCAATGCTCCGCGCGCATCGGAGACATCAATATCCAGCAATGGTGAGTCTAGTGCTTCCAAAGTTGCATCTACCGCTCGGTCGGCTCCACTGGCTTCTCCAAGTCCAATCATTGCCATTCCGCCTCCGTTGAGCATTACTGCCTTCAAATCCTCGAAGTCAAGGTTGACAAGACCTTCCTTAGTGACTAATTCGGTGACTCCAGCGATGGAGCGGATTAGTAATTCGTCAGCGACTCTGAACGCCGCTTCAATTGGTAGGTCGCGCACCCCTGAGACTTGTAGCAGCCTTTCATTGGGGAGAACTACCACCGTATCACAGACCTCGCGTAGTCTTTCAAGACCCCATTCGGCATTCTGTCGTCGGAGAGTGCCTTCGGACTCAAATGGATAGGTAACGACCGCGATGGTCAGTGCGCCTGCTTGCTTGGCTAATCTTGCGACCACGTGGGCTGAGCCGGTTCCGGTTCCGCCGCCAAGCCCAGCAGTGACAAAGGCCAAGTCGCAGTCTTCTACAGCTTCATCCAGCGTTCTTTCGCTTTCATAGGCGGCTTTTTCACCCTTTTCTGGGTCGCCACCTGCTCCGCGTCCGCGCGCGGTCCTGCCGATGAGAATTTTGTTGCTAGCATTGACTCGTAGCAGATGCTGGGCATCGGTATTCACCGCATATCCCCGCACCGAATCCTCACTGAGCAATCCCTCGTTTTGCAAACGACTGACGGTATTGCCACCACAGCCTCCGCATCCGAAGACTCGGATTCGCGGTTGTAGCGATAAAAGGAGTTCTCGCAACTCCTTATTGTCAGCACTAATATTTCCTTGAGTGGACGTCTCCACATCTTCATCTTCCTGCAGTTCCAGAACTCTATCAATGAGGTGGCGCATGAACTCAGGCTCGCTGTCGGTGTCATAACCGTTATGCTTGCGAGTGGGCGCGGGAAGCGGTTTTAGCACCCCTTTCAAAATGGCGGAGGATGTCACTCAGTACCCGCTTTTTCTCCAATTTTTCTGGTTTTAGCCCTCAAACATCCCGCCCGAACCATCAAGCGGGAGTACTTCGGGTGGGCAAATATGAAACAGGGTCTTTCACGGCTGGCTCAGGTTTTGCTCGCCACGATGATTTTACTGCCTCTCTCTGGTTTTGCCAACGTCTCGGACCAGTTGATTTCACCTCCAATCCTCGATGAGCAGAACTCGGATGAATTAACTGACGCCCGTGCGTTATCACAATGGCAGAATACCGATGTTCCGGTGTGGACTGGTGGAAATTATCCACTGGTGTGGCAGCCACAAGCCAATGGAATATTGTGGGAATTGGACTTCTCGCCGAGTGGGGAACATTTGGCGGTAGTTGACATCGCTGACAATAGATTGGTGGTATGGAATGTTACCGACGGGCGCACGGTATTGTATATGCGACATCCGAAGCCTTTGGCCAATGTTTTGTGGCTCAATGATGACGTGGTGCTCGTTGCTGATATTGATTCAGGATGGTATGCTCATACCGTAGTTGACGACGAAGGTACATGGCCGATGAACTCGTCATGGGTTCGCACTGGCAATTGGGCAGCAGATATGACCGGTAATCGCGATGGCTTCCTTTGGGGGATGGATATTACCCCCGACCGTTCTCGGGTGGTATTCTGTGGTGGAATTGATGACCCGAATATTAGCGGTGAAGTCGTTGTGGTTGATGTTGACCATTTTCTTGTTGGCTCAGCACCGACCTCCTCCTCAGTTTACACCGATTGGGGTGCTGATTGTGCGATCAGTCCGAATGGCTCGTTAGTGGCCTCGCTGAGTCGTCAATATGATCAAAGCATCTCGGCTAATCGTGATACAGTTTCTGGTTGGAATGTAGAAGTTGGCGGTCTTGCTAATGCGTGGACGCGTAATGTTGCTGGCGGAGAAGCGATGGCTTGGGCGATTGATTTCACTCCTTCTGGTGAGCACTATACCATCGGTTATAATCGTCCTACTGGAGGGGTGATTGCTAATTATTTCCATGGAACGGGAGTCGTGGAGTGGTATACACCAATCCCCCAGAATGTATCGAGTCTTGAGTGGCTTCCATCAGGAATCATGCTTGGGGTTGGTTTGCATAATCCGGGACGTCTGCTTACCGTTGATCATGCAGGCGGCATTCTTTCAGACTATGGTTGGCATTCAACAGTATGGTCAGGCAAGCCGTACGCAGCCGATGTGACGGCGGTTGAGACAAATGATCAATCCACTCTTTTTGCAACTGCTGGCAAAGATGGTGCGGTAGAAATTCATCGGGTAGATGGCCAGCAGATGCGGCTTACAATTGACAAGCGACTCGGCGGCGATTATCTGCGCGAGATTTCCATTCACCCCATTGAGCCATTCGTCATCTTTGCAGAATCAGGCGGAGTTGTTACCGTGCGCGATGCGAGGTCAGGAAAGATGGTTCGTCAATGCTTCCACCCAGACTTTGACTCGCCGGTTCCAATCAGGGCATACGCGAAAAGTGTGATTCTCACCGAGGCTGAGACGATTGCAGGGTTTTCAGATGGTGTGATAGTTTTATGCGAACCCGATGGAAAGAATAGATGGGTTTGGAGAATAGATGGTCATCATCCGATGGAGAAGTTCGGACGCATTGATATGCATCCATTGGGTAATTATCTCGCCATGTCATGGACTCAGAACGTGAGTAATACCGGAGTCGCTGGCAAAGTATCCATTTTGGACTTAGGAACCATGAACGAGGTGCGTGAGTGGGATTACCAAACCGAGCATTGGACTATGGAATTCAGTTTTGATGGAACTAAACTTGCTAGTTCTGGTCAAAATGGCGATGTTCGTTTCTGGGAAACTGATGATCCAGATGCCGGACTTTGGACCGATTTAGGAGTGGCATACTCTCACGCCAATTACACCGCTGTAACTCGTTGGCACTATGCGGTCAATGTGTTACTCAGCGTTGGGTGGGATAGGCAGGCCATCTTGTGGGATGCAGTCCAAGGCCAGCAGATGTTGCAGATGCAGGTTGCGCAGGAGGGCTTTGGAGCAGCCTTTGTTGAACATGGTATGATAGCAATAGCCAGCGGCGATGCCGGTACATCACTTAGTGGTCAGGTAGAATTTATTGATGGCCTCAATATGACTGTCACCTCCTCTTGGCCAATTACAGGAATCCCGCGAGGTCTTGCAATGCTACCGGAATTCGCTGGCTTAGTCGTCGCCAACACTACCGGAGCATGGTATGTTTTGGTCTTAGACATGGACGGCGACGGCGTGCTTGACCGCGAGGACGCATTCCCCACCAACCCAATGCAATGGGCAGACACCGATGGCGATGGCTATGGTGATAACAACGCAATTGGTGCCGGTGGAGACGGTTGCTCCTCGGTTTCGGGCACTAGTTTTGTGGATAGATTCGGCTGTCCTGATAGCGATGGTGATGGTTGGTCTGACCCAGATACGAATTGGCCAGCCTGTATCAGTGGTGGAGGTTATGGTGATGCATTTGTCGCCGACCCGGAACAGTGGTGCGATTCAGATGGAGATGGAGAAGGCGACGAATATTCCTTTGATTTTGATGACTCTACCGGCTTACGCATCTATGAATCCGGTGATGCTTTCCCCTTTGATTCGTTACAATGGCGAGACGAAGATGGGGATGGATGCGGTGACAATTATTCCTATCAAACCGATTCCGATGGTCTAAGAATTGTAGAGAGTGGCGACGCGTTGCCACAAGACCCCACACAGTGCCAAGACACCGATGGGGATGGATATGGTGACAATTACACTTGGGTTACTGGATTAGACGACTTCAGGATCGAGAACGGTGATGCATTCTGGTTGGATTCCGCCGCTTGGAGCGACATTGATGGTGACGGTTGTCCTACCGCTTCTGTTACCGGACTTGCAATTGACAATTATCCAGAGGATTGGAGGCTGTGTGATGAACTATCGCCGTTCAATTTACCAGATGAACTAAGAATTTTTGCTCAGTCAAATATGGACGGCGAAAAGTGGGATATTGCTATTGATTGGAAGAAGGTTGACGAAAATACCGATGCAATTGCATTGTATGGATTATCATGGAACTCAACGGATGGAATGGGTGATGCGGTCGCGAATTTGAATCCGCCCGGTGCGTTGCTATTGCAAGATTGGAGCAGTTGGTCTTCTGCCGGAGTGCACACGGTTTTTGAGATTCCGCGACCGATGAACCACGATAAAATCACCTTACGATTAATCGCGACTTCTGAAGATGGTCGAACCCGAGAAATATGGTTCAATGGTACATGGGTTGATGTTGACGATGGCGAAAATAACCCCGATGAAGGGTCAAATGGTGGCGATGGTGGCGATGATGACCAGACCAATGGCTCCGGTTCAAACTCTCCTAGCAGCACCGAAGATAATGCAGGCATGGGTATGCTTGCAATCGTGCTGTCGGCATTGGGTGTCTTACTACTCTTGGTCGGTATCGCGGTCGGAGTGTCAATAATGCGCGGCCGTTCAAGTCGCGGCTCCTCGTTTGAGCAAACCGAACATGCATTCAACGATGCTCCGCCCGCATCGGGAGTGCTCACCGCCGCAAGTGATCCGTTATCAGCAGCCTCATTGCATCCACCTTGTCCAACCTGCGCTGGTCCTTCCCACGAGACTATCCATCAGGGTGACCGATGGACTTGGTGCCCTGCGTGCCGAAAGTGGCTGTCTTATCTCGGCCGTCAATGAGAGGTTCTGCCGGTGGAGTAGGTGTGGTAATCCACCACTGGTTCTAACGATTCAATCGCGGCCTGTAAACGCGCATTTGCTGCCTGCTCTCCCGCCTCAATCGAGGTGATTTGTCGCTCGATTTCCTTCTTGCATTGAATTAAGGAAGCAGCACCTTTTGCCGGCAAGGCCATTTCATCAGATAACCAACGAGAAATATCCTCTAATAATGCTGCTACTGGATAACTTTCTTCACCTTCAGGTTGCAGTTGGAATACTTCTCCAATTCGGCTGACAGGCCCGGCTTTTTCCAGCACTTTCCCGAGTTTAATGGCATCCTTATTTGCGCGACCCAGCGTGCCACTCACTTTTTCGCGGGCTTCGATTCGTCTCGCGCTAGCCTCAATATTACCCGGCGCGAGTTTACGCGCTTTAGCAAAATGTGACAGAGCCTTGCGCAACGAGCCTTGATTCATCCGAGCCCTGCCACGTTGGATTTCATCACTAGCAGCCTGTTCTTGAATAGCCACCGCTGCCGCCTTATCACCGTCTTTACGATACATCGAGACAAGTTTGCCTCGTTCCTTCTTGAGTTGGGATCCGGCGGCTATGCTCTGGGCCCATTTACCTCGAATCTCATGAATTGATGCGAGGTCACGCAGCACCAAAACCAGATGATTTTGATTAGTGGTGCTGCGTTTTTTATCATAAAACAATAACTCAGATAATTCAGAGGCCATAACCTCTGCAATTTCCATTCGGCCATCCTGAACATATCTCCGATACTGGTCAATGACCTGACTCGGCTCACCCATGCCGAACAAGAAAATCCCCTTCGTCACTTCTTGCGCTTCACCGCTCGACGCGATGCTTTACGACGCCTTGTTATCTTCTTGGGAGCTTCTTCCTCATCATCATCCCAATCGTCGTCGTCAAATTCATCATCGTCATCTTCCTCAGGCTCAGCAACTCTGGTCCTCTTCTTCTTCTTGCTGCGTCGCTTGCGATCCTTGCCCTCGGCTTCAGCGAACGGGTCAACTTCTTCTGCATCATCTACCAGCGACTTAGCCTTTGAAAGGTCCTGCTCCGGTGCTGCGTCCAATAAACTGTCAGAGGAAGGGGCAGCATCGGAATCCCCAGCACCACCCATGAATTCCATCATCCAATCATCTTCGTCTTCTTCACCTTCCTCACCCTTCTTTGCACGGCCGCCACTACCCAGTAATAGCGAGAGCATGACAATAATCAGTAGAATGAAGTTGACAGCACCGAGAACGTATACCATGAGGTAGACTCCTTCGTAGAAACCATACACATTTAGCTCAGGTTCAGGTGGCGGTTGAATGGTATAACTTTCCTCACATATTGTGACGTATTCGGCAGTTCGGTCGCAACGGTCCACCACAAATATCGTATTCCACAGAGCCTCATTACCCGATGCGTCGTAGGCTCTGATATCCAATCGTTGGTTACCCTTGTCACGGAAAGTAGCCGCCGGTTCCCACCACTCAAATACCAAGGTTCTCGGGTCTTGGCTATCCGGGGTCAGGTCAATGACATCGGTCCATTCGGTTTCGCGCATCAGACCGTTCTCCCAATAGGTAAACATCAGTTGGACCGATTCAACTCCTACATCATCTCCTACCGCACCATAAACGTGAATCATCTCACCGTAGAGATACAGGCTGTCAGAAGACGGTGAGTAGACATCAAATGTTGGCAATGCGGCATCTATTGGCCAGCCAATTATCTGATAGTATGCAGTATTCCATGAGACGTCGTTCAGCATCACTTTGACCACAAGTTCAGTCGTCGCTGTCGACGATAAAATCTCGAAGTCAAAGTAGTAGACTTGCGGCTCGCCAGCGACCGGAATTGCCCTGACTGTAGAGCCTTGCACGGTGAATGCAATTCCGGATTTCACAATACCAAATTCATCCATTTGATAATCCATTGTTGTGATGTTGATGATTGGGAACTCCGCCAATGGCTCAGATACGGTGAATCGTAATCTATACTCACCAGAGGACATCGCTCCGATAACGTTGTCATCATCGTCCCACATTTCTATTTCTACGCTCGGCGGAGTGGTATCCTCCAATATTTGTCGTGCGTTCAAAGAAATCGAATACTGAGTATTGATATTGCCCCACTCATCAGTTATTGTCACTGCATACCAAGTAGTACGGTTAAGCATAGGTTCAAGATTTACCGTTCGGGTAAATTCAGGGATATTGTTGAACGGGGCTACAATCGGCTCAAGAATCATCTCCCAGCCGGGGTCGGTGAGAACATCTCCACTGGTGCGGGTAGTGTTGCCTTCAAATGGGTCCCCGTAGTTTACCCAGAGTTGGTAGTTTTCATCATTTTCTGTGATGTCGTTAATCCAGCGCATCAGCGCAATTTTCTGGTCACCCTGCTGCTGCATAGATGCCTCTTGCATGAAGGGAAGGGAAGGAGGTAGTGTATCTTCTAGGATTGGTCCATAGCAGTTTTGCTGGAATCGGGTGTCTTCATACGGCTCCGAGAGATGACCATAACGGGCCAGCGAGGTCACACAGTAAAATGACAGTCGGTTCATATATTCTGGGACGGTGATCAACACCGAGCCCAAGCCATCTGGAATATTTGCAACAAGAGTTGCTTCAAGTGATAGATTTGACAACGAGGTTAGGCGGAAGGGCGCATACCAGACGTGATATTCCTCGCCTTCAGCGCCGAGTTGGTCCATCCAAGATATTGTAGTCTGTCCATAACCGAGGTATTCTGCGAATACCGCCGTTGGCTCGGCAATCCACGGATCAAAGGTATTCTCAGACACGGAAATGGTTGCTACCGATGGCACGTTGATGTTGCGGTTTCCATTGGCATCAGCTATGGTCACTGCATAATAGGCGTAGCCAAGAATTCCGCGTGGAACTTCGTGGCGATAATATTCGAAACCAGCCGGTATGGTAGCGATGAGTTCTACCCCGGGCGCGCTGGTATTATTGATTGAAGAACCAGAGCGCCAAATGTGGTACACTTCACTAGTTTCATCATCAGTATCATCCCAAGTGATGGTGGTATTGCCGGTTCCTCCAATCGATTCAGCAAAAAACTCGGCATCGATTTCTCCGAGATGTTCCGGCCAAATATTATCCTCATGAACGGGGAAAGTCAGAGTATTAGTGCCGAGGAATCGGACATCTTCATACTGTCCAATCTGATAGGTGATTGAATAGTAAACATCCATGTCGGTTTCTGGTGCAACCATGTAACGATAACTGGTATTGCCCGGACCTAACATGGCAATCATTTCTTTTGGAATTCCCTGCCAATTTGAGCGAGTTGCTACCTCTTCGTGTCGGTATATTTTGACCATATACGCGTTCGGGCCGACTTCATCAAGGGTATTTGGTACGATGGAATTGAGATTTATCCACGCTAAGTCGGTCGCAGAAATATCCGGATCGTAATTTGCGGTGATATAGAACGGGGCGGTTTCGGGTTGAGTCAACTCAAAGATGCCTTCTGTTACATTGGATTCATCGTGATAGAAATTGGCAGTAACTGTATCGTTGAGCGAGTGCCAAGTGGCGATAGCGTAGTAGAAAGTGCCGTTAGTTCCGGCCGGCAGTGGATAGATGACGGTATGTTGAGCATGCGAGCCGGGACTGACACACGATGAATCTCCAAAGGAGCAAACTGTGACATTAGCAAATGGTGTCAGCCCTTCATTTTGAATGATGGTCCAGTTAATCGGAGCATCGTGGCGATAAACCCAATAGTAGGTTGACTGCATTTCGGTCCACAGAAAACCATCAGAAGTTTGCACGTTGAACCAATTAACTTCGGTCTGCTCACCGAATGGGTCGAAGTTAACAGAAATCGCTTGAGCCTGCAATTGACTCTCGTCGCTTTGCGAGCCAAGTGCCGGCGGCATCCATACAATCAGGGCTGCCAAAAACATGGTCAGCATCAACAACGATGTTCGTTGTCGCCTTACACTCATGGCCCAACCTCAGTATTATCCGTGTGTCTTTGGGTGATATATGGGTGCCGACGACGTAACCCACCTAGGGTGGGTTGTGTATGTTATTCATTTAAGCGGGTCAGGAGAATCTTCAAGCAGAGCCTTACGAGCACTAAATGCTCGAGTAACGAAGGTGTATATTCCACCGGCCAAACTGATGAGAAGCACGGCAGAAAGAGCGTTCAGTGACCCGAATCCTAGAATATCAGCAAACGTAGTAGGTATGGCTATTGCCCCCCATTCATAGAACACAGATGTAGCCGCAATCAGCGCACCTATCACGATGGTAACAACCCTATCCGCACGGCTGAATCCGCGATAATTGCGGCCAAGACCTACCGATTGCGATTGTGTTCCCATATATGAGCCGAGTAAGGTGAAGGTAGCCGCTGCCCAGCCTAGCCATTGCACATCTATCCAAGCGGTATTCATTCCGATGGCGATTAGCAATCCGAGGTCAACCACTCTGTCAATGGTATGGTCGAGCCAATCGCCATATTTTGAAACCTTTCCGTGCGTGCGCGCTACCCCACCATCAAGTGCGTCAAGTTCTGCGGTGATGAAAATCACCACTACCGCAGCGATTAGTCGCCAGAATCCTTCAGGGTCGTTACCAGCAGTAGCAAGTAGCCAGCAGGCGATTCCGGCAGTACCCAAACTAATCCAAGTCAAAACTGCCGGGTCAACTCCACTCATCCGGTCTACCATCGGCTGTTGGAATCTATACCAAATTCCACGCAGATTCTCAAATGCCATTCAGTCACCGCCATGCAACAGTTCTATCCAATCAACCGGTGCGTTTGGTAGACGGGGTTTGAATCCATCTGTTATCCACGCATTGACAAGGCCTAACACGTCACCGGTTTTGGCCGCCGTCATATCAATTTCAAGCATGGGGCTTCCGCCAGATGCAGCGGATGCTAAACATTCGCCTGCGATTACACCAATCAGTTCGGCTTCTACGTTTTCATCAACCTTCGGATTACTATAACCCCGTTCAATCAATCGTTGTTGTAATACTTCGGGATGACAACGCAGCAGGACAACAGCATCAACCGGCAGATAGTGACTCAGATGTCCATCAATGAGAATTGCAGTTTCGCTTTCACTCGCCCACTCACCCTGTGCAAGAGTCTTCGCGAGTGCATCAGTATCAATCGGAGCCGCTCCATCATCAGGGTCTGGGCTGCCAAGCAAGCCGTAACGATAGGCGATGACAGCAACTGCCTCCACATTCATTCCGCTATCAGAGGCTTGCGTGCACAGGGTAGTCTTACCACAACCCGGGGTACCGGTGATAGCGATCCGATACCCGCTGCCCATCGGTTGGTGGATAGGTTGGCACCTCATCAAGGTGGCGCAGAAATTTCAAAAATATTGTTCTGACATTTCGTGACAGGGGTTATACCGCCCGACCTCTCTTGCTAACGACGAGGCCTAAACATGGTGAGACATACTGACAGCGCGACGGCAATCATTCTGATAACGACAGAACCGGGCATGGAAACTACCGTATTCGAGGCATTGCGGCATATACCCGAGATAGTTGACCAATTGCTTTTATTCGGGGAGTACGACGTTTACGCCCGTTTGGAATGCGAGGGTTTCGGGATTCTTGGTAGCGTGGTCATCAATCAAATCCGTTCGATTGAAGGTGTGGATTCAACCAAGACTCTGACTGCGGCTCCGATAAATTAGCATCAGATTCGCATTCCCGGAAATGTCATCGCCGCAGCACCGGTGCCAATCAGTCCTGCGAGTATCAGAATTGGCCAAGCCAATTTGACCTTGATTTCGTAAGATGCGTCAAAAGTCGCGGCTGGACTTGAGCCGGTTGCTTGGCCAGCAGCTGCGTAATAAGTACCAGAACTAACCTGCCAAGTTAGACTTCGAGAACTCTGAGTGCCAGTTCCGCCAGCGACGAAATCCATGGAAGAACCCGAGCAGGTGTTGATTATTCCTTCACAAGAAGCAGCCTGAGTTTCATCAATCACACCGACCCAAACATCAGCATTCCAAGTAATCTCAGCCTTCGCGCTCACCATCCAAGAGGAAACCGGCATCTCTTGGAGAGGGTCGGGGGAAATTCCCACTCCGATTCCTTGTTGCGGGACCGGAATATCTTCTACTTCACCGGTAATAGTGTATCCGATAAGTCCTCCAAACATAATAATCGCACACAGAATGGTGATTGCTAATGGAATTAATTTCATCTCAAATTCTCCTATGGGTAAAAGAAAAACGCCAGCGCCAATATCACGTATGTTCCTAACAGCATTGCTCCTTCAAGCCAATTGCTCTTGCCATCTGCTGCAATGGCGTTGGTGATAAGAACTGCGAGGAAAACCGCCACCGTCTCCAATATTCCGAACTCAAAGGTGAGCGGAACTCCTAAACCCCAAGCCAAAACCACCATCAGTGGTGCTACAAAAACTGCAATCTGAGTGCTGCTACCAACCGCGATAGCAAACGAAAGGTCCATCTTGTTCTTACCCGCTACAGTTACCGCAGAGAAATGCTCCGCTGCATTACCGAAAAGTGGCAACAAAATAACCCCAATGAATAGGTGTCCAAGACCCAAACCTTCCGCTCCCACCTCAATCGAGCGCACTAGTAATTCTGCCATCCAAGCCACCATGACTGTGGCGACTAGCAGCAGGACAATCGCCTCGCGCATAGACATCTCAGGCTTTTCTTCCACCGTATGAGTGCCGTCGGTTGCGAATAATTCGGTATGGGTTCGTAGTTGGAACATTAGGAATAGACCGTAGAGCAGGAGCAGGACGAATGCAGCAGCGTGTGATAGTTTGCTGACAATTTCTTCAATTTCTTCTGCGGGAACTTCCGAATTGGATAATGAGCTTTTTACTGCGGTAGGGACGATTAGAGTGATGACGGCAAGCAGCAGTAGCGAGCCATTTGCACCGACTTGGCCGCGACTGAATTCCTGCACTTTATGCTTGAGTCCTCCCCAGACAAATGCCAATCCGAGCACTAGTAACAGGTTACCGATTATTGAACCAATCAGTGATGCTTGTACGACGTGAACCATGGTATTGGCGGTTTCATCGCCTGCCGCCGTACCTAATTTCAACGCGCTTGCGGCAGCAAAGATAGCAACTCCAGCAATAATCAATTCAGCGGCATTACCGAAAGTGGCATTCAGCAGACCTCCCGTTGCTTGACCAGTTCGCAGCGAAATCTCTTCGGTTGCCCTTCCCATTAGGAAAGCCAAAGGCATGATAGCAATCATTGAAGCAACAAAAGCAACCACCATATCGCCGCTGATATATGCAGCCCAGGCCGCGATTGGTACCGCAATTAACAGAACGTTGAGTTTGATTTTACGCGGGTCAACCGCAGCCAAAAGGCCACTCCAACCTTGCTCATCAACCGACTCGTCAGACTCTGCCATCCCTCTCGCCACCCAGCAACGGAGGAAGAACCGCCTTCAATCCTCTCCCTGCACATTCATTGCAGCAATGGCTTAGATGGGTATTGCTCACTGCCGTTTCTCTCAATCACTCGCCGTCGGTGGATTGTATTCCCTAGCCGATTCCAATTGCCTTAGCAATTCTCATCCAGCCACCCCTTCGTCAACCGGCGGTATCCTGAGTTGGCGATTCAGCCACCACCCCCAGACAACAAAGCCGAATAGTGCACTAGTTAGGTGGAGAATGGTAATCCATCCCGAAATGTCGTTATATTTGCTATTCCAAAATTCAAAGCACAGTAAAACCAATGGCAGAATCCACTTTTTTTGCGTGTGTTGAATCAGCGCGCCAAGCACCCCCATCATTCCTGCTGAGCCGCCAATCCAGTTCCGTTGCATTGCATCGGTGAAAAAAGCGGTTTCAGGAGAAAAATGTGCGCCGATATTCATCGCTATTCCAGCCAAAGTGCCAGCAAATATGATGGCTGAAAAGAAAATGATTACCGTCGCACGCGCACCGTTGCGAACCTCAAATGCCTGTACAATCAGCATGAACGTGACCGTAACGAAGTAGATGTGTCGGTATCCATTATGGAACCACGGTGCAGTGAATAGGGCAATCAGAAATAGATGCGGGGCATTGAATAACTCGCCAGGCCACATCGCCGCAGCGCAGGAGATTTGTTGACCAATTGTTGTCGTGCAATTCCATGAATCACCCGGGCCTAATATCCAAAAAAATGCCCATGAGACTCCGATGAATGACAAGGTGAAGTAACGGGTGAAGAATATCTCGCCAAGCCGAAGATTGTGGCCGTGCTCATCGGTCCACGGAAGTAGGAAAGGTAACAGCGGTTTTGTAGCGTCACCAGTGGCGGCCATCGCCTTCCCACCTCGGGTTTGATTGTCAAGCATTCCCCCGACTCAGATGCCTTGATAATACTCGGTTATGGCATTCTCGAGGTCAATTTGTGCGGATTTTTCGTCAATAGCAATACTCAATCCGTCTATTCGTAATGCATTACCATCTACCCAAGAGTCAAGACAGTCTGCGGAAGAATAAATCAGATTGGAAAGCAGTCTTCTACCATCTTTTCCGTGCGGGCGCATACGGATGGAATCAATATCCCAAGTTACCCAATCACGACTGCCTTTTGTGGCTAATTGCCAAGTTTCAATCGGGTCAAGAATCGTTGGGTCCCAATGGTCGTGACGTTGGATTAGACTAGCAAATTTTGCTTCTGCGCGCATATCCAAACTGTTGTTGGAGCCGGCTCCATCGGTGCCTAGCCTAATGTCAACTCCTGCTTGTTTCATCGCTGGATAAGACATGGTGCCGCCGGTTGCCAACTTCATGTTGGAAACAGGACAATGCACGGCGCAAACTTCGTGCTCAGCCAACAAACGCATTTCTCGCTTGGTCACCCAACCACAATGCGCGCAAACAGTTCCAGTCTGAAAATAGCCGATACTATGCAAGTATTCGATGGGGTACATGCCGTGTTTAGCGTGACACTCCGCCACTTCTTGTCTGGTTTCGCTGGCGTGAATATGTAATCTGCACGCGTGTTGCTCAGCCATCTCACTAGCCTTCAACAAGGTCTCGGTTTGACAGGTGTAAATAGCATGGGTTCCGATGCCGAACTCAATGCGCCCGGGTGCAGGAGATTCACCCCTGAGCAAGGTGTCCATTTTTTGCAATGCTTGGCTAGAACCTTCCGGGTAGGAGGCGGTAGGGAAATCGGTGATTGGTCCACAAACCACTGCTCGTAAGCCGGTTGTTGCAAGGGTGTCAGCGACCACATCCGGATGGTAATACATGTCACAAGCAAAGGTGGTGCCTGTTGCAAGCAGTTCAGCGGCTGCCGCGCGGGTGCCCACTTCAACAAATTCAGCGGTCAGCCGCTTCTCGGTCGGAAAAACCGATTCTTCCAGCCAGCGCATCAACGGCAAGCCCTCGCCCATGCTTCGGTTGAGAATCATCGCCAAGTGAGTATGCCAATTCTGTAGTGAGCGGGTGATTAGCCGATTTTCGCCATTCATGTCATGAATTACGTCTTCATCGCCGATTGAACGGGTCCACGAGCCGTCCGGTAATAGCAGCACGTCGCCGTGATGAACAACACCGTCGTGGTCAATCAATCGGGTGTTCCGATAGCGCACCGGCGCCTCGTCCATGCCCGAAGGGGGATGAGTGAGTTCCATCTCCCTTTCGGCGATTTGGTAAGCCGCAGGTTGAAGGGTCGGGTTCACTGAGACTTCCCCGATGGCGGAAGACCCGTACCGCGTGCTCGCCGTTGCGCCGGATGCGCCACATGCTGAAATCAAGCGTGCTTTCCGTAAACTTGCCCGGCAATATCACCCAGACCGTAATCCCGGCGATGCGGCTGCCGAGGAGCGATTTAAGGCGATTCAGAGTGCTTGGGAGAAGGTTGAGACCACCGAGAAGCGACAAGCATTCGACGAGGAGCAAAGAATGGAACAGGCATTTGGCAGCTTTTCCTCAGCACAGAACGTAGATTTTGGCGGCGGGATGGACATCAACGACATGCTGCGCGCATTCATGGGTGGAAATACACGAGCAGGCGATCCATTCCAAGGTATGGGTGGTGCTGCCATTTTCGAGTCAGGAGGCCAAGTGCGACACACACCCGGTCACGGTGCACCTTCACGGGGCGCTCGGCGAGGTGCAGGCGCAACTCCTAGCCAAACAACTGTGCCTGCAAAAGGTAGTCACATAGAATCCCCGTTGGATATTGATATGGAAATGGCGGGTAAGGGTGGCGAAGTGAAGTTCACCTTAAGCCGCCTCAAACGGTGCTCACAATGCAATGGCAAAAGTCACGGAACAACTACCCGATGCGCATCGTGTAATGGATTAGGAGTCTATCGCCGCGCAAGCAAGTTCACAGTAAAAATTCCAAGCAACGCCACGCACGGTCAGCAATTACGCCTACCTAAGATGGGCAATGACCACCCCACTGGCCCGGCAGGTGACCTGATTATTACTCTCCGAATTGATGCGGAGGAAGGCAGGCGCTGGGAGGACGATAGATTGGTGCAGGAAGTAGCGATTCCATACTCAACTTTGATGCTTGGAGGTAGCGTTCGTATCCATACTCCCGCCGGCAGTATTGTGGAAGTGAAAGTTCCGGCCGCTAGTCGGATGGGTGACCGTCGCCGCTTGGTTAAACAAGGCTATGGCGGCGGCGACTTAGACATTGAATTCACTCTTGCAGAGGGTGATGATTTGACAAAGGAACAGCAGGCTGCGTTAGATGAGTTACGACGCAGCGGACTTTGATGGTAATCGTTTGAGCGGACTGTTGAAAGAGGACTTTCGCCGGCCTTTAGCCGGCGTGTACACATGCGAGACTTCTCCCGAGTGGCGAGCACCCTGATTCCTAATCGCCGCACGTTTCACATTTCAATTTTAGTAATCTCGGTGCTGATGGTTCCCGGACTACTGGCAAGTTTGACCCCGATTGACATCGAATCGTATGATATGGAAACTCCTGAACTCACCGCTTACCATGTGCTGAACGACGATTTCTCCTCCTCAGAGGTCACCATTGGCATGATGGTGGTCATTCGTGACCCCGCAGCAGTATCCGGCGCTCCAGAAGCCCCACACCGTGATTCATCTGGTAATGCCATCCTCGATGACATTCCCGGGGCTAACCAACGCATCGCTTACCCCGGTGATTCACAAGGTTTGAAGGGTGAGGGAATACCGGTTGGAGGGATTCTGAATCTGACCGTTCTTCGTGAGATTGACCAGAAGGTGAACACTGCTCGTGCTGACCCAATCGCCCAGTTCTTCCGTCCACTGGTCAGCGACCTCACCGGAGAGGGAACCGACGGTATTCTTGCTCTTCCTGAGCAATTCCGTGCCTTCATGGACAATCGCTCAATGCTGACCCGAGATTCCTTGGATCCTCTTGGTAATCCAGTTCCGGCTCGTACCCAATGGTACGACTGTGGCGAGATGGAGTGTCTAGCATTCGATGACCAGAACCTCACTCAGGCTCACATAGACTTGGCTGCGCACCGCATGGTGAACTCCAGTTCTGGGATTTTCATGCGGTGGATGTCTAATGACCGGGCATTTTTACATGACCCAACTAGCCCGGTCATCGGTCCGGTAGGAGGCCTGATTGGAGCGGATGGAACTTTCCAAAATGCGGTATGGATGCCGGGACGTTGGTCTTCGTCTTCAACTTGGATTCTAATCCAGATGAGCAAGGTGGACATGGAAGAGAATGGTTTCACCTTTTCTTGGGCCAATGCAAGGGCTGAGGACGGTTGGACTTGGAACGGCTTCAGCCTTGAAACCACTCCACCACACAACAGCGCTTCTGAATGTCAAGCGGCCAAAGCGGCGGGAGATGAGCCTTGCTCAGCAGAGTGGGCGATGATAGCGTTGGAGGAAAACATCCGAACCACCGACCAACTGACCGTTTCTTTGGCGGTCGGTGAAGGCATCAACGTCGAGGTAAACCGAGAACTGCAGGAGTCACTTTTCCTGCTCGTTGGCATGGTCATCGCAGTATTGGTACTGCTATGGGCCAGTTTGCGGCGATTTTCTGATGTCGGAATAGTTGGAATGACCCTTGGATTCAGCCTGCTGTGGATGCAGGGTTTGATCGGTTGGGGCATCATCATCGGTAACACGTTTGACATCACCATCATCAGTCGTAGTCAATTCAGCAATTTGCTACCAATTCTCATTCTTGCATTGGGTATTGACGACAGTCTGCACGCTTTGCATCGTTACAAGGAGGAGCGGCGGAATGGCGCATCTTCCCGAGAAGCCGCCCACACATCGTTATCCAAAGTAGGAAGAGCCATCATGCTGACCTCAATGACCACCATGGCTGCATTCCTAGCTAATCTCACCAGTGATATTCCGGCACTGCGTTCATTCGGCATAGAAGCAGCTCTTGGAGTCGGCGCCGCCTTCATCCTCACTGGACTTTGGGCGCCCCTACTACGTTTGGATTTGGACCAATTCCTCGCTGGTCTTGGTCGCTTGAAAGATGAGCCAGAGGGACAATTGCACATGGTTCCTGAGCATTGGCTTGCTCGCATCACTGGTGGTTCTGCATTCGCAAGCCCAGTTATCATCATCGTCGCTCTGATCATCACTGCCATCGCCACGCCGATAATGCTCACACTTGAGGGCGATTTCAAGGTCGAGGATTTTCTCTCGGAGGAGTCAGATTTCGCAGCAGGAGTTGAGATTGTCAACACCAGATTCCACGATGAGGGTGAGCCTGCTGCGATTGTCATCGAAGGCGATATGCTTGACCCGAGGGTCTTCGATGCGATTGACGAAACTCGGAATAATATGAATGAAATCAGCGAAAACGACCCCAATAAATTCACTAGAACTCCAACCGGAGTTGCTGAGTTACATGCTGTCGATGAATTAGTCATGACTGCCATTTCAAACTTGGTTGCAGACCCAATTCCATTCATCGAAGCCGGTTGGAATACTAGTGCAGCCGGTAATGGGGTAAACTGTCCAACTACGATGATTGGTCTGCCTGATACCAACGACCGAGGTTGCCTACAATTTCTGTATGGATTCCTTTATGTCAGAGGTGTTCCGGGTGCAGGTATCATCCCAAACATACCCGCTACGATTGCAGGTCTCTACATTCAGCCAGATTGTGAAATCAACTCCAACGCCACGCACATGTGCGAGGATGGTAGCGTCCCACGTTACCAGCGGATGACCTTGCGGTGGGGACTTTCACAGCCTGAACAATTCTCTACCGTGGAGAAGGCTTTGGCTGAATTATCCCGCGATATGAAGCCATTTGCAGACCTCGATTCTGGAGACCTATCCGAGCGAGGTAACGTCAATTCGGCATTTTCATCAGACGGTGAGCCGGTCGAGTATCCAATAACCTGGGGAATTCCGACCGGTGAGCCGGTAACCCGCTACGTTGCGGCTTCAGGAATGCAGAATGAATTGCAAGGAACGCTGTTGCTTGGCGTATTCTTCTGTCTCATCACCCTGTGGTGGGGATTCCGACCGTCGGTGAATCAGGCTGTTGCTGCATGGCGAGTCGACAAGGAAGAGGTCGCTTTACTCGCTGGCTATGGCCTACTTGCTGCTGTTGGACTCGGTTTGGGCATTGGCATGCTGTATGGCGGTACTTGGGGCGGAATAGCCGCAATACTCGCCTTTGTACTCACCATGTTTTGGGGCGAGAGGTCATTGGCAACTGCGCTAATCACCACAGGGCCGATTATCATAGTGGTCATTTGGCTGTACGGTATTATTGCCTTTGCCGGGTATGGCCTCAACATGGTGACCGTGGCGATTGCCGCAATGTCATTGGGTGTTGGCATTGACTATGTCATCCACGTAGTTGAGAGGTTCCGTGAGGAGCGTGACAAGGGCCGTTCAGTTCACGCAAGCCTTGTTGTGATGGGTGGCGCCTCAGGCTTGGCTTTGGTTGGCTCGGCGGTCTCTGATGTGACCGGCTTTGCGCTCATCTCATTATCCCCGATGGGCTTCTTTGCTTCTTTTGGGCTGTTCTGCGCAGTGATGATTGGATTGAGTTTGATTGCCTCGATGGTCATCGCCAGCGCGGTGTTAGGTGGGTTTTCATGGCGCGAAATCCTTAGTGAACGTAAACGGGCTGGCGGTTTCATGGCGATGCAGCGTCAGGTTGAGGATAGATTGGCGATAGGAAAAAGACCTATGAGCGAGAGTGAGGAGGCGATTTCAGTTGAGTGATTCCGCGAGTTCTCCGCCTGCGCTCGTTGAGTTGGAGCGGCGTGAGTCGGACCTAATCGTGCGTTGGAACGATGGTTCGGACCACATCATCACCTACGAGACGCTGCGTTATTGGTGTCCGTGTGCAAATTGCAAGCCGCGCCGAGAAACCGATGAGAGGTGCGAGTCATTGCGCAACGAAGTTGGCAGCAGGCGCAATGAGAAGCCAAAGGCCGAACTTGTCGGCGACTATGGAATTAGATTCACCTTTGCGACCGGTTGCAATTCGGGTATCTACAGCATCGACCGATTGCACGCGATTGCGACCGGAGACCCTGCTCCTGACTCGCTATGAGCAAGCGAAGGAGTCATAGCGGCCCCGCAAGTAGCCACGTCCGGCGATGGAGCGGGTCGTACCGCCTCGTCGCCGGTCAGAGGTGACAAGATGAGTGCAAGTGATGCATCAAAAAAACAGCCAAAGGCTGACGATGAAGAAGATTGGACCAAATACGCTGACGCTAGTTATGCCTCTGAATACGACCCGTGGGCAGATATGGTTGAGGCCGAACCGGTTGAAGATGAGGAATTTGATGAAGATGAATTTGACGATATTGATGAGATTACCTCCCGCACTCAAGACATTCCACGTGCGCCGGCACCCAACGGCATAGCACACTTAGTCCGAATCGGAATTTGCAATCCATGTCTAGCCCGGGTAAGCGGAATGCGATTCGCCGAAGATACGCTGGAAAAGAATGGCGAAGTATTCCGCGCTAACGCGCAGACGCGCGACCCCGACTTAGAAGTGGATGAATCGGTTGATTGCTGCCCATTTTGTGAAGATTTATTTACTGATGCTCCAATCATCGCCGACCGAATTTGTGCTGCGCTCGCCGACGTAGAATTCACCCGAGCGCAACTCGGCGCTCACTTCGCTAAAGACCACGTTCAAGCAGAAGAAGAAATGCGAACACGCTTCGCAGCAACCGGCAGCAGACCGCTGAAAGCATCACTGGTAGAGGTGGTTCAAAAGGCGGTAGTTGAGAGAATGCCGGCAGTAAAATGGGTGAAGGAAAAGCCCGAGGTGATGGTGCTGTTTGACACCCTGACCCTTGGAGTCCAGGTTGATATTCGCAGCCTATTTCTCTATGGACGCTATCGCAAACTTTCCCGCGAAATCCCCCAAACCCGTTGGCCTTGTCGTTCTTGCCGGGGCCGGGAAGGTGGCTGTGATGCCTGCGAGGGCACGGGTAGGCAGTATCAGCACACGATTCAGGATTTGGTCGGCGACCTGCTGACGATTGAGTTTCAAGCGGTTGACAACGCATTTCACGGCATGGGACGTGAGGATATTGATGTGCGGTGTTTGGGCTCAGGTCGTCCGTTTGTTGTTGAGTTGAAGTCTCCACGTCGTCGTACTACTGACCTTGATGCGATGGTTGAGAAGGTCAATTCTGCTGCTGATGGGATGATTGAGATTTCTGGACTTCGTCCTTCTAACAAGCCGGAAGTTGCTCGTATCAAGCAGACTAAGGCCGAAAAATCCTACACTATTTGTTTTCGGACTGAAACAAAACTCGAAGAAGATGAGATACGCACCCGCATTGGAAGTTTATCTGGAAAAATGCTGGAGCAGCGCACTCCACAACGGGTATCACATCGCCGAGCGGATAAGGTGCGCAAGCGCAAGGTAATCAGTATTGCAAATGTAACCTTTGATGGAGATGAGATTCAGTTCAGTGTTCGCTGCGAATCAGGAACTTACGTCAAGGAATTAGTCCATTCCGATGAGGGAAGGACCACTCCGAGCGTCGCTGAAATACTCGAGGCAGAATGTGAAGTGATTCGTCTTGACGTAGAAGATATCCACGCAGATTGATGTTGTTCGGTCACGCCGATTGATACAGTTCGCTAACACGGAGTGGTTCAGTTCCCAAACACAGATTGATGCAGCAGGTCATTTTCAACTACGCGCAACGAAGGCGGTGCGCTTAATTAGGGGCGGCAGGTCGCCGCATTCCCCCATTAGGGGGAAGTGAGTCATTGCATGCGCCGAAGTCATGGATTCCGTCAGGGAACACGCAAAATCCTTCGTCGGGCCAAGTCGGACCGAGGACGATTGCATATCCGCCGCGTCATGCATCCTTATGCTGAAGGCGACCGCGTGGGCATCGTTTTGAATGGTGGCCAGCAGAAAGGAATGCCTCATCGCCGCTTCCATGGACGTTCTGGTGTAGTGGAAAAGAAGCAAGGCAATGCCTACATCATAGCCGTTAAGGATGGCAATATGCATAAGACGGTCATTGCCCGACCCGAACATCTACGCCCACTCAAATGAGGTGAAATTATGAGCCAGAAGGAATACATAGACTACGCAGCCGTTCGTGACGCACTTATGGATGCTCAGAAGCGCAGAGGCTTCCTATCTTACGAGCAGAAAATGGCACTACAACACGCTGAGTGGGCTGCTAGCGATGCTCGCGGCGGCATCAAAACAGACTCCAAGGTTTACAAGGCACTTTTCAACAATCTAATGGAGATTGACAAACTGGAACCGCACCCAGATATTTGCTCAAAAATTGCTGAGGTCATGCCGATGGCGATGGAGGACCTCAGGGCTATTTTGGCCACCAAGCGCGTTGCGATAGATGCAGATGAGTCACAACTCATATTGGACACCGTGCGCAAGCAGGTATTGTGAAATCGGAATATTCCCGGTAACCGTTCATCTCTTGAGGTACGACCTTTCTCGGAGTCCTGATAGCATGCACCCAAGTCGCACAGAAGATGGTAGGCCCAGCCGCCAAGATCCATTGGAAGGGGAGACCCATGTGTGGGTTTTGGACCACTCATCCAGCGGCTCAGTTCACGGCATTACCGAGGCTGGCTTGTATTTGGTCCGACTTCGTATTCCATCTGAGCGGTCCTCGTTATCTCCGAGTGATAAAGTGAGTATTTCTGGTGACGATGCCGATGCTATGGTTTTGGGTATGACGCGCCACCGCGACTTATCCGGTGGCGCACAAAGTGAGTTGACCGAAGTATTGAGTAAGATAATCAACGATAATCCGGAAAAAACGCTATCATTTTTCAACAAGGCGAGCAATTTGACCTTGAAGAAGCACGCATTCACCCTGATGCCAAGAATTGGTGATTCTAAGGCGATGTCAATGGTAGAACTTCGCGGCAGACAAGGCTGGGAAACCCTCACCGCTATTGACGAGTCTTGCGGGATTGAGACGGCGAATTTGATGGCGGAGCGGCTAACATTGGAAATCGCAGACCGTCATATGACTCCACGTTTGTTGGACCTATTATTCCGAGTTTGAGGTGATGTGATGAGCGAGCGCGATGCGCGCCTGCTGGTTGATTTACTGCACGACCGTGTTCGCGCAGACAAGAGATTAGGCCAGCATTATCTGTTGGATGAAGAAGTGCTAGCCGCAGCTGTAAGCCTTGCATCAGTTGATGAAAACTCGAGAGTGCTTGAAATCGGCTGTGGCCCGGGGACTTTGACCAATCATCTGCTAGGCGCGGGTGCGAGGGTAAGCGCGGTTGAAATTGATGAGATCGCATTGAAACATATGGAATTGCAATTTTCAGATGAGTTGGAAAGTGGGTCGTTGACGCTGATTGAGGGCGATGCGTTACAGGTTGAATGGCCTAGTGATATCACCCATATCGTAGCAAATATTCCCTATCAGATTTCGTCGCCTTTGTTGGAAAGGATTGCTCGCGAGTTGAGCAGCGGTTGGCCTGCTGCTGGCCTAAGCGAAGTGGTATTATTGCTACAAGAGGAATTTGCTCAGCGAATGGCTATGGCAGGGGGGGCAGCAGACCGCGGCCCACTTGGATTTTCGTTGTGGTTGGATTTTGAAATTGAGATGGGCCGCCAAGTATCTCCATCTGCATTCAGTCCGCAGCCGCGAGTGAAATCAAGACTGATGCGGCTGACTCCGACTCACAATCAGGCGATTGCCGGAATTGACCGAAAATTTTTCCGGCAATTAATCGCCCATTGTTTCCTTGAAAGACGCAAGAAAATGCGCAACCGCCTGAACTCACCACCCAAGCGATTGACCCGCATCAAGGGATGGCACCGAGAACGATGGACTGAAGCGGTAAAAGCAACAATTTCTGAGGAAGAAGAATTGGCGCAAAAACGCCCTGAGGAATTGACTACCGAGGATTGGGTTGCCCTTTGTCGCTCCCTGCAAGCAGTTTAGCAGCCATTTTCGCCCTCCGATGCGATTTTGAAGGCCCTTCCAACAACGAGTTGATACGGAACCCCCCTTTCGGGTGGCTCGTGAGGGGAGCCTGCGCGGGGGCGTAGGCAGCGTGGTTCCATTTGTTGAAAAGGGTCGGCGTCTACTCCATAATCAATAGAGGTGAATTTTCATGGCAAAGAAGGACACATATCTCGCACTACTCCGTCGTGGTGTTGATGAGACCACCGCGATGACTTTGGCAGACGCCGGGTTGAAGATTGGTGAGATTAAGAAAATCAGTAAGGAACAGTTGGTAGCCAATTATGGACTGAAACCGGAAATCGCTCGCTCGGTTCTAGAAGGCATCGTCACCGGCACCTCAACCACCGCCAAAGAGCGCTACCTTTCCAATGTGCTTTCGGGCACTAAAAAGATGGATAAAATCGAAGAGCAGCGATTCAAGCGTCAGCAGAAGGATATTCTCGCTGACCTCATCGAGGAGAAGGAACGACTCAAGTTAGCTAAGGTTGAGCAATTCCGCAGCCAGAAAGTTGTGATGAATCGGCTGGGTAAAACCATTGAATTGATTGTAAAACTTGAGAATAATTTTGACGACGAATCTAAGGAAGAACAGCGCGCAAAGATTCGCGACCAGTTGGAAACCCGTGGCTTGGAGGCCGCTCGCGACCACGAATTACTCGAGTTGGCAGGCACCCCACAGGACATCGTGGATTTCCGTCGTAAACTCGTACCCGCACTTTGCTTCCACTGCTGCCCCGAGTGCGGCGAAGAAATGGACCCCCGTTCTGCAGTAAATCCCTCTGATTTGGAATCCTTTTCCTACATTTGCTGGGATTGTGAAAACGACTTCGGTTCTGAGATGGCTAGTGTCGTTGATACCCGCATGGGAGTCAAGAATAAGTGGATTAAGATTGACCCAAACCGAAAGCCGCGCGAGAAGGTATTCCATCCACCTAAGCGCATCGTGGAAGCCTCAGTTTCTGACCTCATCAAGGCTGATTTGCAGATGACCGGAGCGAATGCAGACATCATCGCGGCTGCGGTAGAAGAAAGCAATCTGACCAGCGGATTGATGAGCATCAACGAATGGATTGACCAGACGCTGGCTGCTAAAGGCTACATTCAGGCGCAAGAAGACCGTGAGGACTTCATCATCGCGACCGGTGCCGGTGCGACCAAGTTCAACAAGTGGATGAAGAAGGCCGGGCTGCATTTCAATAAACAGTCAGGACGATGGACTCGCTGGGAAGACCGATAGGCATGAGTAAGCGCGAATCTCACATAGATTTGCTGAGAAGTATCGCTATTCTGTTCATGGTTGAGGTTCACGTCGCCGACACAATCAGGCCAGCAAACGTAACCGCTACCGACCCGCTTGGCCTCATGGCAGCAGCCATCGGAGGCTTGGCGGCTCCGCTTTTCATTACCATCAGTGGTTGGTCTTCACGAAGAGCGATGAGCAGACGTGCAAATGCAGAGCGGCGGGAATTGGTGAAGTGGGTGGGTGTGCGCTTTGGCTTCCTAATGGTTGGCCAGTTGGCTGTCAATCTAATCGCCTCGCACGCATTCAATTGGTATACCCCCGGAATTCTGAGTCTTCTCGCCATTTGTACTGTGTTGACTTTGCCGTTGGCTCGCCTTAGTTCGCGTGCCCTCACCGGGCTATTTGCAGTGCTGCTTCTCACCCCGTTTGCTCTGGCCTCCATATCGGTGATTGATGGCAGTTGGGAGGCGATAACTTCGGCTCAGACAGCCGCGCAATGGGCTGGTTTGCTGTTTATTGATGGGACTTTTCCGTTGTTGCCTTGGCTGGCGTTCTTTGTGCTGGGTGCTATCATCCATGATGCGAAAAGTGAGACCGTCAGGATGCTTTTGGCGGTTAGCGCGACCATAACTGCTGGAGTTCTATTTGCTGCCTTGGCGATGAATAGGGTATGGGCGCTGCCTAGTGGCGATGCGCTTCTGACATTTTTCCCAGCCAATTCGGTGTTCCTGATTGCTGCAACTTGCGGAGTATCGGCCGGGGTTTTCGTTTTGCAGAAGTGCACAGAGCAGTTCTTTGCGCGACCGGTTGCTCAGAGTTTTCTGTTGCCCGGTCGTATCTCGCTGACCATCTATTTGTTGCACTTCATCCCGCTGCGCATCGTTGCTGGGATGGAGCTTGAGCCAGTGGGCGTCGGGGTTGCGTTTGCTGCTGTGATTGGCTATACGTTGCTGTGGTGGCCGCTGGCCATTGTTCATCATCGGTACGCCGGCAAACTAAGTTTCGAGGCGTTGCTGAGTAGGCTTAGCAAGCCTGCCGATACTGAATGAGGGCCTCAGACAACACACTGGAATACCGCTGACTCCTTCCAACACAGAGGGTATCGATTGCTCAGTCGAGAGGCCATGAGTGATTTGAATAATCTGAGGGCTGAGTAAATCATGTTAGCCGATTTAACTGTTCAAACTCATCCTTTCGGGCAATTCAGTTTTAGGTGAGATGTGCGGGCGGCAGTTTATGCTGGTAGGTGTTTCAAGATTTTTCATGGGCACCTATGGCTATTGAGGGCTTGTTAATGACTGATTTTCAGGCCTTGGGCCTTTCTAAACAATTACTTCGTGCCGTCGAGGCAGAAGGTTATACCACACCAACTCCAGTTCAAGAACAATCAATACCACCATTACTGGCTGGAAGAGATGTACTAGGTGTTGCCCAAACTGGAACTGGGAAAACAGCAGCGTTTGCTTTACCTGTGTTACAAGTGATGAGTAGAGGCCGCCCTCAAGGAAAACGAATTATTCGCGCATTGATTCTAACACCTACACGTGAATTAGCGGCACAAATTGGTGAAAGATTCGCTGCATACAGTGGGAATCTTGATTTGCGCCATCTCGTAATCTTCGGGGGGGTAAATCAAAACCCACAGGTTCGGGCATTACAGAGAGGATTAGATATTTTGGCAGCAACTCCTGGAAGGCTACTAGACCTCATAGGCCAAGGTCATGTTGACCTAAGCAGAGTTGAATTTTTTGTCCTAGATGAAGCGGATAGAATGCTCGATATGGGCTTTATCCGCGACATTGAAAAAATATTGAAGTTACTTCCAAGAAGGCGTCAAAATCTACTATTCAGTGCGACTATGCCTTCCTCTATCGCTAAACTTGCAGAGTCGTTTCTAAATGATGCAGTAATGGTGGATGTGAGTCCAAAAGAAATTACTGTAGATCTTGTCGACCAGAAAATTATGTTCATTAGAAAGGCAGATAAAGTGCCTTTGCTGGTTAAAATTATCAAAGATGAAAAGGTGAATAGAGGTTTAGTTTTCACTCGAACCAAACATGGTGCTAATCGGTTGGTCAAACAACTAGATAGAACTGGTATTGATGCTACTGCGATTCATGGAAACAAGAGCCAAAGTGCACGAACTAGAGCGTTGGCGGGATTCAAGAGGGGTGATATACCAATTTTGGTTGCAACTGATATTGCAAGCCGTGGTATTGATGTTGAGGGAATAACTCATGTTTTCAATTTCGATTTACCAAATGAACCAGAAAGTTATGTTCACCGTATTGGTCGTACTGCAAGAGCAGGTAAATCCGGCCTAGCATACGCTTTCTGTGATGAATCTGAAGCGGGATATCTCGTAGGTATTCAGCAACTGATTGGAATGGAAATCCCATTAGATGAGAATCACAAATTCCATTTCCCCGGGGCGATTCCTAAACCCGGCCAAAAGCCAGGTAAAATCAAAGATAAAAAATCAGCCAAGAAATCCTATGGGCATCAACAAAATAGGCCGAATCGAAATAATAACCGCAGGGGTAATTCTCGAGGAAATCACAACAATGAGAATCGCTCACAAGGTTCCCGAAGTAGAAACAACACTAGACGTGACCGTAGATGAATCTGCTAATCTAGTTGAATATGCCTTGGATATCATTCCATCCGAATTGTCTTACTTGAAATATTATTTTTTGAAAGGGCATCCCCTGAAACACCCACATTACATAGAGTACCCTATGTTCTACTGACGCTGGATGGATTGAAGGAGGAATGACCCGTGGCAGGCTCATGGCGGTGGTCCGAATCTATCGTGGCACCATGCTACTCGGAGTAGTGGATACCGAAGAAGGTGTGCCGCTGCTCGAACTCGCAGAAGATGCCGACATCGAAATCCCTCGCAACTGTACATCGGGCAACTGCGGCACCTGCATGGCGCGACTTGTCAGCGGCTCAGTACCAATGCCCGACCCACTACCGCCGGGATTGGATGATTATCTAGTCGAGCAAGGAGCTATCCTCACCTGTATCGGGGTGCCAGACGGAGATTGTGAAATCGACCTGATTGCTCCTCTGTGATTTTTTGAGAGAGGTGAAGAAATGGTTCCGGATTTACTCAAGATAACCGCCTTCAATATCGTCGTCGTCGCCTTTGTCGCTTGGTGGCTAATCCGTCGAGTCCGTAGCAAAATCGCCGAAGTCGAGCAGCGTCAAGAAGCACAATGGCAGCGGATGGTAGCAGAAGACGAGTGACTACTCCTCACCGCCGCCAATCCATCCTTTGTATCGGAAAAACCCGATGATTCCTATTGAAGTGAATCCCATGATGAGAATGACCTCACCAAGATTTACCGGGCCAGTCCCAGACCCAAATGCCTCGATATTCATCCCGAAAATGCTAGCAATCGCGGTAATCGGCAACATTAGAGTGGCAATAATCGTCAGCGTGCGCATAACGTCGTTGGTCTGCTTTTGACTCTCAGCCAGCCGCACCGTGCTTTGGGAAAGATAGGTGTCACGGGTGCTTGCTGCGCCCGAGTTGTAGTTGGCAATATTCTCCTTGAGATTGGAAATAACGTCTTGAACATCGTGCCAGTAAACCATGCAACCTTCGCTGGTGAATTCAGCATCAGACCGTAGAACATTCTTCACTACATCAGTTAGCGGAGTTACCGACTTGGATATTTCACGCATATCCTGCTTCAGTTCGTGCAGGTCTTGTAGCAGATTTGGATACTTCTTGTTCGGGTCAAACACTCTGTCCTCAAGCAGGTCCAGCCGCTGCGAATAGCCTGAAAGAATCCGATACCAATCGTCAGCAATCGAGTCCAACATCTCATACAACAGATATTCCGGACCCAAATCAATGCGGTTTTGCACCTTTATTGAGCCGAATCGTTTGGCGAAGTTACGCATGGCTGGCATCTCAGCGTGTCGTACCGTGATGAGGCGATTTTCGGTAACAAATGCACACATGAACTCGGTGTCCAAATCTGAGTCGGCGTCACGTGCTCTCACCACCACAAAACGGTGATTTTCATAGACATAAGCCTTGGTTACAGGCTCCTTGAAACAATCCTCAACTGCCAAATGATGCAATTTCTGCCCCATCAACCAGGTTCGCTCCTCATCACCCGGTCGCAAGATGTCAATCCAAGCCAATTGGCCCCCTCCAACTGACGTGGCCAACTCGTCAAGCGTAACGGTTGTACCTACCTTGGCATTGTCGCCAGACAGACGCAGGGTGATGGTCGCCATGAATCGTCGGACTCAACGGTCCATTCAATCCTTCCGCCAAGAAAAAAGGCCCGGAGGGCCTTCTAATTGCTTTCATTGGTTAATCACGTTGGTCCAACGATGGGCATCAGGAACGTTGGTAACTTCGATGTGAGCACCCTTGACAGCACGCTTGGCGAGCAGGGAAGTGCGAAGGTCTGACAGGTTGATCAGACAACACGGGCAGTGTGGGCGGGATGGGGTGAGAGTGAGCCGGATATTTCCGCTCACATCGGCCTCCATTCCATGCATCCAACGCGAATCCATGATGTGGCCTGCTCCATGCGGCTCATTCCAGTCACGCAAAACCGAAACCGCCGCCTTCTGTGCCGCCTTCTGTGCCCTGCTCATGCCCTTGCCAAACTTACGTTGGGATTGGGTCTTTCGGTGAGCCGTTTCGCTCAAATCCACGGGTCGAGATTGACGATATGGTCAACCAAAATAATCCGACTTCCCGCTTCATCAGCCGCCTGTGCCGCTCGCTTCAGCATTCGTCTCATCCAACTGAGCATGAACAGGTTCTGCATCCGCGCCATTTTTTCGATGAAAGTCGCCGGGTCGCCGCCGAGAATGCCTTTTTTCATCTCGTGCTGGACCTCGTCAGCGTGGTCGTAGTAAAGCAGAATCAACTCTTCCAACGCATCCTCATGAACCCGCTTTCCTCCCGCGAATGAGCGTGCCATTTGCCGCAGTGTCTGCGGTGTTAGAATCCCGCCCCCGCCTTGTTTCAGTGCATCAGCGACAGCGTCGTCCTCGGCCTCGGGCAGACCTGCCCCGGTGACTGCTGATTCGCCTGAATTGTCAGTACCACTCGCCCTACCGAGAGCCTCTAGTGCCTTGTCCAAGTGTCGCGGTTTGATTGTGCCCACTCTTTCGACTGCGGCAATTTCTGATGCGGAACGAAGCAGGTGAACAAGGAAAGATTCGAGTTGCTCGTTGGCAGCGACTACTGCAGCCGCACCGACCGAGTCCACATTACGAATATTTTCCACCATCATGCCACGAGTGCGGCTGAATCCGAGCCGGGTCCGTTGCGGGTCGTCCAATGTTTTGCGCCCCGGGTCGTTGGCGAGGGTGGAGTCTTCCATTTCGCGGGAGACTTCCTCCAACCTCTCCTCAAGAAGTTTGACCAGAGTTTCCTTCACTTCGCCGGAAATTCGGGATTCTATGCCCAGCCCTGATGCGACAAATCCGATGTGAGAAGCAGCCCACGGTTTCGCCATGTACCTTCTCCAACCTCGGCAGGCTTTGAATCATTGGAGAGAAAATCCAGCCTCAATTTTTCCTGTCCAAAGACTTGAGCACAGCCTCCTACTTCAACCGCCGCTGCGAACAATTCATCCCCGAACCGCCGTTCACCGGAACCGGAGTGAGGACTGGACATGCGCACCGAGCCGCCCGGGGGGCACGAAGCCGCAGCCGCACGCAGAGCCGAAGCGGAAGCCGTACGAAAAGCAGCAGAATTAGCGAAGCCGATTCACATCATGGGAGGCGGCTTGTCGGGTTTGGCGGCTGCCATCATCCTCGGTAAGGCCGGAAAAGAGGTGCACGTTCACGATATTCGTGAAGACTCCGGGGCTCGTTTCGATGGTGATTTTCAAGGTATTGAAAATTGGACCAGTGAGATGGATTTCTTCGACGAGATGCGGGAGTGGGGGATTGACCCCGACGAATTCAAAACCACCGATTTCCATCAGGTAGATGTCATTCATCCCGACGATGAAATCACCCAAGCGTGGAGTCCAAAGGTCGCCTTCCGGGTGATTGAAAGAGGGACTGCGGACCATACCATTGACCAGGGGTTGAAACGCCAAGCGGTCGCCGCCGGTGCCCATCTCCACTACAAGTCACGGGTAAAACCTGAGGATTGCCAAATCATCGCTGCCGGGCCAAAGGATACCTCCGCCCTCGCATATGGTGAAATATTCCGGACTTCCCATCCCGACATTGTCGCCTTCCACTTCAACGATAAGTTGGCACCGGGAGCCTATGCGTACCTGATTGTCATTGACGGAATCGGCCTAATTTGCACTTGCCTGTGGCGCAAGCAGAAGAAAAGTGGACGATACTTGAACGAGACTATCGCTTGGTATGCCAAGCACTATCCAAAACTGGACAGACAACCGATTAAGCGAGTAGGTGGAAAAGGTGACTTCACCATCAATCGGAACTACACCGTTGACGGCCGTCATTATGTCGGCGAAGCGGGCGGCCTACAGGATTTCATGTGGGGATTCGGCATGAGATGCGCCATCACGAGTGGAGTCTTTGCGGCGAGGGATATTCTGGGAGAATGTAACTACGATGCAGAAGTTCGGAAGCGACTTTTGCCTACCGTCAAGACCTCTGTAAGTAATCGGTGGCTGATGAATCGGGTCGGCGACCGCGCCTTCAAGAAAATCGCCACCTCGTGGATGAAGGACCAGAAAAAGCGACAGGATGGCCTGCCCTTCATTGGGCGAATATTCCGACCCGACCTATTCAGAGGCATCGTCTATCATCTCGCTGCCAAATGGATGCTGAAAAGAGTAGATGTCCCAGACGGACGAGTGATTCACCGATTGCCCTATCGGAAGGCGTTGAAACGAGATGTTTGGGAGCCCAGCAAAGAAGCCATAGCGATTGGGGAGGAGTGGAAGCAATCGCGTAAGCGTGGAGTCAGCGAGTCCTTCACCGAAGAGGAATGATTTTGGGTCACCATTCGGTCCAAAGTGGGAAATTTTCTCCGCTTGACAGACAAGACATCCCATCGTCGGTCTTTACCCAGCAGTCCTCGACTCCAATCGCTCCGTCCGGATGAATGACCTTCGGCTCAATTGCCATGGTGCCGCCAACGGCAAGCGGGCGCGTGAAAGGTGCAGCGACCACCGGCGTCTCGTCAAGTTCCAACCCGATGCTATGACCGAGGAAGGCCGCTTGGTCAACTCCCATACCCATCAGGTGTTCTCCGTGTCCCATTTGGGTGGCTAAATCGCTACCTTCATCCCATGCGGTGCTGCAATCATCACCTCGTCCAAGCGATTCACGAACTGTCAGCGCAATCTCAACCATGTCTGCCAAACGTTGCTCCCAAACGGTGTCAAGCGGCCCAACACTGAACATTCTGGTCATATCTGCCACATATCCGCGGTGAACATGCACGATGTCAACCAAAACCGGCTCACCCGTTGTAATCCGCTTGAAGCCGGCTCCAAGTGCTGCTAACGGATGTGGTCCTGTTGCGCCGACCGCTGAATCAAAGAAAGTCGGAACCGCGCCGGCGCGTCCACTCGCAATTACCACCCGCTCACAATCCATTGGCCATTTTCGCATCCGAATATGTCCTGCAAACCCGGCTGCTCGGCTAACCTCGTCGGCTGCTGCTGCTAATTCCAATTCAGAAACCCCTTCGCAGCCTAGCGAATCAATCGCTTCGAACATCCAGCGTTGAACCTCTCCCGATTCGCGCATCCGCTCGATTTCCCAATCCGATTTGACTTCTCGCAAATCCCACAATAGTTGGGTACAATCTTCGCCTCCACCGCCAGCACCGGCAGCACCGGCAGCACCGCCAGCACCGCTAGAACCGCCTAACTCAGCGAGCATTGAGCCAACAAATGCAGCATCACTGGCCGGCATTCTACCCAATTGTAACGCCGGCGCACCACTAGCCCCGCGCGCACGCAAATCCTCTGCGAGAACCTTGAATGATGGATGAGCAACCAACTGATGCGGAGAATCGTCTTCACCGGATTCAAACCTCGCTCTCTCCAGCGAAGCCCGGACAAATTGCGTCACTTCACCCCCGGCATCCTCGGCAGGAACCCACAATCCGCCACTCTGACGGTTGCCGGCGAGCCAATACAAATCAACGGGGTCAGCCACCCAAGCCCCAGCCATTGCAGCTGAACGCAAGGACGCGCGGAAGGAATTCTGTCTAGCCTCCAATTCGCTGACCGGAACTCGCCAGTCATCTCCATCCGGTCCAGCCAGCGGTCCGGTATCCCACTGCATGTCAGCGCCACCCCGGTTGATATGGTGGACTTTGCGGCCACTCAATTATCGTCTGATAGCCGTTTATTTGCCATTTCAACATAGTCCGGATTGATGTCATAACCGATGTATTGACGGCTATTTTCCTTCGCTGCTCCCGCCGTAGTTCCACTACCCATGAACGGGTCTAGAACAATGTCGCCGGTGTAGGAATACAATTCTATGCACCGGCGCGGTAATTCCACCGGAAACGGCGCAGGATGACCGACCCGATTTGCGCTAGCGGTTGAAAACGACCAGATTGACTTGGTCCACTCCATGAAATCCTGTTTTTCCATAGTGTCAGACCGCTCGTCTCTCTCCGACTTTTCTCGCGGTTTCCGATACTGACCTTTGCTGGCGATGATGATGTATTCGTGCACGTCACGCAGGTGTGGATTCGAGGCAGAATTGAAGGATCCCCAAGCGCAGGAAATTCCGGCAGTTGTTGACTTATTCCAGATGACTTCACCGCGCGGAAGGAAGCCCATTTCAAACACCAGAGTATTCACATATGACGCCAACGGAATATACGGTTTTCTCCCCAGATTCGCCACGTTGATGCACAGTCTTCCCCCCGGCACTAGGACGCGGTAACATTCGCGCAGCACGTCGTTTATCAATTCAAGATACTCTGCGAGATTCATATCATCATCGTACGCTTTATTCGCATTATACGGTGGGCTAGTCACCACCAAATCCACCGAGTTATCCGGAATCGCATTCATGTTTCTTGCATCGCCTTCAATGAAAGTATTCAACAGCGATTTCGGGAAAGGTTGTCTTTCTCCCACATCACTTTCGATTGGTAGACCATCATACAGCCTTGAGCCGTGAAAAATCGTTGAATCGTGACAGGTCCGACGGCTCGCTCCAAAAGCCCGGGTTTGGGTGGCATCGCGGATGTAGGTGCGTTGCTTGGATGAGCCATTTGTTGCGCCATTGGTTGAATCATTTGTTGAACCGCCACTCGGGTCATTACCTTGGCTAGATTCAACCTCCCCATCACTCATTGATTCTGTAGCAGAAAAATCTCCACTATCTTGGTCAGTCATCAGCGTGCAGCGCTCAGCATCTCGTAATGAGACCTTCCCCATTTCCTCACCTGTCACGCGCGTTAAGTAGGCAGCAGAATTTAGCCACATCATTTTGCGGCACTATTGATAACGCGTCGGTAGGCCCATAACCGGCCCTCAAGTGGGAGACACGATGGGGTCCGTCTTGACCCTCAATGATGTGCGGCTCACCGGTCGCCGCGTATTGCTTCGTTTAGATGTCAATTCACCGCTTGACCCGGCGACCAAAGAATTCCTTGATGATACTAGATTTAGAAGGGTTCTACCCACTTTGCGAAAACTCGCCGATGCCCAAGTGGTAATTCTCGCCCACCAAAGCAGGCCGAATCGGGTGGATTTCACCACGATGGAAAGACACGCAGACCGCCTGTCAAGGCTTCTTGGTCGTGTGATTACATATATTCCAGACGTTTGTGGGGAGGTGGCGCAAAAAGCCATCCGAAACATGCAACAGGGTGACATGCTATTCTTAGATAATGTGCGCAGGCATCCCGACGAAATGGCAATGAAAAAGGCCAGTCCAGAGCAATTGAGTGAGAGTGAAATTGTTGCAAATCTTGCTCCGCTAGTTGACGCATATGTTACTGACGCCTTCGCCGCCGCTCACCGAAAAAGTCCGACTTTGTGCGGATTCAGCACGGTTTTGCCCTGTATCGCTGGCGAGTTGATGGCTGCTGAAGTCCTTGCGCTGAAAACCGCTGTTGAGAACCCGCCGCGACCGTATACTGTCGTGCTCGGCGGGGTGAAATGTGACGATTCTTTAGAGATTGCAACCCACTTGGCAAGCCTTGACCTCGCTGACAATATCGTGCCGGTTGGTGTTGTTGGCAATCTGATGTTGTGGGCCTCTGGAGTAGATATTGGCTCCTCGAACAAGGATTTCATTCGTAGCGAACTTGCAGAAGACTTCGAAGACACTTGGATGATGGCTAATTCACTAATTGAGCATCATTCTGCGCGACTAATTCTACCCATTGACGTTGCAGCAGAAATTGACGGTGAGCGAGTCGCAGTAGACGTGGGAGATTTACCAGTAAATGGACCACTTTTGGACATTGGACTTGGCACTTTGATGCATATGCAGTCTGCAATCATGGACGCGGGTTGCGTGGTTTGGAACGGCCCTGCCGGTTACTTTGAAAACCCAAAATTCGCCTTTGGAACAATTGAGATTCTCAACCAATGCTGTGAGAGCGACGCATTCGTAGTCATCGGCGGTGGTCACACCAGCAGTCTGGTAGCCGAGCGAAAAGTTGAGCATTTGGTCAGCCATTCATCAACCGGCGGCGGCGCATGCTTGACGATGTTAGCCGGCAAATCGATGCCCGGAATTTCCGCGTTAGAGGCTAGCGCGAAGTTATATCAGGATTCGTTGGGTGACTTGAAATCACTGTGATAATTGGCCTGAGTGCTCCGATTCCCTTATGCGGAAGCAATAGGTGGTCGGCCTTGCTGCCACTGTGGCTTAGTTGGTAGAGCACCTGATTCGTAATCAGGCGGTCGGGAGTTCAAATCTCCCCAGTGGCTCCAATCATTACTCCCCAAGTGGCTCTTGCGATGAGTGCAGTCTGCCGCTCGGTTGAAGTTGAGAAAGTGGTTGGGCAGTGCATGGACCTGTCAGACCTCCGCGGCAATCCGATGGTTCGCCAAGCCCTCGGTGACTCTTTTCCCGCCTCCCCCTCAGTAACAATTCGGCTTGCGCGCGAAGCGGGTGTTGACGAAAATAGCCACATTTTGCATTTGATGGGTGGAGTTGGCACGGTATGTCTGATGTTAGCTGAGGAATTGGGTTGTAAAGCGACTGGATTATTGATGCATGAAATGGCTCTTGAACACGCGCAAGAACACCTTGCGCGACCGGTCGGCGACCGACTGAAATTTGTGGTCGCGCCGCCGCTTGCTCCACCGTTTGAGGCTGGCTCATTCAGTCATGTTCTCATCGAGGCCCGAACACCGATAATCCAAGACTTAGGCGGTCTGCTTTCAGTTGCAAAATTGATGCTTGCACCCGGCGGCACCTTGATTCTCAACGATGGTGTCATTGCGCCGGGCGAACAATTACCAGAAACCCTCCAAATGATGCTCGGCGAAGTCGGCTCAGCAAATTTCTCACTTCGTGAAGCATCAGAAATCAACACGGCATTATCTGCGGTCGGCTTCTCATCCATTGAAGAAAATCACCAACCAGAAGTTACCGACCGCATCCTCGCAAAACTCAGCCAAATCGGTGGTTTACTCGGCTTAGCCCTGAAAATGGCAAGATTCAACCCACAAGACCACGGTTTGGATTTCACCACTAAAGACATCGTAACCGCGTTCAATGAAGTACAACAGGCAATCTCGGAAGAAAAATTTCTCTGGTATTCTTGGCGTTGCTCCTGAAAACTAGCGGAACATTGGAGGACCGTCGGATTCTCTTACCCTGCATGGATTGGAACAGTTTGGTGGTCAAGGTCCTCATCACTGCGCTGCTAATCACTGCAATTGTCGAGTTGGCAGAAAGAAGCACTTTGGCTGCTGCAATTCTCGCATCGGTTCCCACAGTTTCGGTAATTGCATTGATTTGGATGAACCACGAAGGGGTTGAGGCGGCTGAAATGGCTGGCTTTGCAAGGGGTGTGCTCTGGCTGATTATTCCCTCGTTAACCCTGTTTCTGCTATTCCCTTACCTACTCGAAAAGGGCTTTGCGTTTTACCCGAGTTTGTTGGTAGGAACTGCTGCTACCATCGTTGCTTATTTCCTGATGTTACGGGTGATGGAGCATTTTGATGTTGTAACCTGATTTATGCTAATTGGAATTGCATCAGGTCAATGAAATTGCCGATTCGTGCCTCTACATCGGTCTTGATAGCAATCAGTGCTCGTTCGTGAATCGCCTCTGCTCTCATCACTAAAATCGGCTCAGTATTGGAAGGTCTGCACAAAAACCAACCCTCCGGATAGGAGACTCTGATGCCGTCAACCGTCACGCTATCCATGTCTGAGTAGGCTTTGAATACAGCATCCATCGTCGCCTCACGCTCTCCGATAAGCGGAACTTTTGCTTCACCGGTTGAGGCGTAGGTGGGAATGCCATCAAACAATGCGGAGAAGGTTGGTCCGCCTTCGGCTGGGCTCGGATTTCTACTGACTAATTCGAGCAGGCGCGCGATTGCATAAAGCGCATCGTCAAAGCCGTTCCAATCGTCGTTGAAGAAGAAATGACCACTCATCTCTCCCGCCAACGGAACTTGTGGTTTTTCCCGTAGTGCCTGTTTGAGGAAGGAGTGACCGGTTCGCATCATGTGGGGAATTCCGCCTGCATCTCGGATGGTATGCTCTAATGCCATGCTGCATTTCACGTCGTGAATGATGGTTCGCTGCTCATCAGATAGTTCGCCTCCAGCCGCTGTCGCCTTGGCGTGAAGTTTGTTGAGCACGTCGCGAGCGAATACAGCGAGCAGTCGGTCTGGATGAATGAAAAGACCATTTTCATCAACAACAGCAATCCGGTCACCATCTCCATCAATTCCGATGCCGAATTCAGCACCATGTTTTGTGACGGCAGCAGCCAATTGCAGCATATTTTCCGGTCGTGTCGGGTCGGGTGGATGGTTAGGGAAGGTTGGGTCCCACTCGCAAAATAGCGGAATTGCTTCCACTCCTAGCCGCTCGCATAAACTGACTACAAATGGGCCGGGTACCGCGTTTGCCGCATCAATAACCACGCGGATTGGCCGCGCACAACCGCCACTTTTCTCGATAACAAAATCAATGTGAGAATCGGTGAAACCTACCTGCTCAATCACCTTGCCTTTACCATCTGAAACATCGTCTGAATCATCATCACCGGGTCCCGGATAGGAAAATCGGAACCGCCCTTCTTCAAACACGTCTCGTAATTGCTGAATCTCCTCACCAGCCATCGCGGCGGTGCCCCGACACATCTTGAATCCGTTATACTCGGGGGGATTGTGACTGGCGGTAATCATCACACCACCGTCCACCTCTAGAGAAGCAGTCGCATGATATAGCGCTCCAGTAGTGCATATTCCGAGGTCAACCACGTCGCATCCAGCCGCAGTTACCCCAGATAGGAAAGCCGGGTGCAATTCATCGCCAGAAGTCCGAATATCACGACCGACCGCGAGCGAAGAAGCGTCTAAGAAGGAGGCTAGCGACCAGCCGAGACGTTCAGCGAAAGCCGCGTCCAATTCACTGCCTGCGATGCCGCGAATATCGTAGGCCTTGAAACAGTGGAGAGCCCACTCGCCGTCCTCTCCCATGTAATCGCGGGAACGCCGATTGCTCAAAGCCCCTGCGGAGCCCGGTCGCGAAATTATTCCACACGGGGTTCATCATCGGAGAAGGCGAATTTGCTTTGACCCAAGCCCAATCCACCAAGAGGAAGCAGGCAGCAGAGCATCCCGAACTTGTATCCCAGCGACCATAGCGCAGCTGAAATCCCGGCAGTAGCCAGTAGCACGATGACGAGCACCACCCAACGATTTTTCAAAATCATTCGTAAGCAGACTCCTCATCTCCCGGCTCAACTTGGCGATTATTCCACCAATAAAGCCCGACTAGAGCCACAAAGTCAATGGCGAGAATTAGGTAGACCAATGTGCGCCATTCGGGGAATTGCGTCCAAATCCAAGTCCCCACAAATACCTCGAACATGAAGATGAACAGCAGAATCCGCAGCAGTTGTGGCCAAGTCATCAAACCGGGCGGTTTTTCGTCGAGATAGGGTGAACCCGGCACAAACTCACCTCTTTAGCAGCAGTTCTCATCGACTGCCTGCACAACAATCTCAACCTTTGCAGCACCCGGCAATGCCGATACCGCAAACGCCGCGCGTGCGGGAGGAATCGGAGTATCACCCAACCATTCAGAGTAAACTTCGTTCATGTCAGCGAAGTCGTTGATATCGTCCAGCAACACTTGTGCAAAGCAGACTTCGTGTTTGGAGACGCCAGCCGCAGCGAGCAGAGCGTCTATTTTTGCAAGGCACTCTTTGGTCTGTGATTGAATGTCATCACCTGCTTCCGGGGCGATTTGTCCCGCTAACCAAATGATTCCATGCGCCTTCACTCCGGGAGAGTATGGCCCGTAGGTCTCGCTTCCTTCGACTTCTATGCGCTCCTTCGCCATGAGGCTCCGATGATGAGCGAGGGTAATCAGCCGTTCGCTTGATGCGTTCGTCCGTTATCGCCGGAACATGCGCACCTGCTGGGTCATCGACCATCCTGCGCATTTTCAGTTATTTGCGCCGTGGATTCGGGCCGGTGAAGAAGGAGATATTCTCATCGTCGCTGAGCGCGATGAACTTGATTTGATGTTGGAGAATGCGCCATTGCCAGAGCGTGAGGTGATTCGGGTGCCGCGCCCGGTCGGTCGAGCAGCCTTCATCCGGGCGCATGAGAGAATGGATACGGTTCGCAGTAGACTTCGCAAAAAGGGCATTGAGAGGATAATCGTCAAAGGGGCGTCGCTTGAGTTGCGAGTGGCAAAACGCCTCGGAATTGCTGAGCGGTGGTATCTGTCTGATACAGAATCCAACTCGTTGGCACATCGCCTCGCCAAAGGCTCAGCCACCGATGTCGTGCTACCGCTGAATTGGCTCGGAGGCCCGGTCGCAACTGCTGCGCGGCAGCACCGATATCCCGGCATCCTGCCGCACGCTTACCTGCAACCTCCCGAGCGAGTTGAGAAATCTACGGGAGAAAGAGAGCAGCGTAGCAGAAAGCCGCTGGTATTTCGTAGGGATTTGCTCGGCGGCGGGATTCACGACCGTAACGAATTGGTTGATTATTCTGAATTGGCCGACCGACTACCTGTTGATTTTGACTCGGTCGGCGAAGGAGAAGCCGGTGACTGGGATTTGCCAACCCGACTTCTCGAGTATAATGGAGTCCTGACCGGCTCAACCACGCTTGCAGCCGAAGCCGCCTGTCAAGGAATACCGACTTTACTCATCAGCCGCGCCCAGCGCGGCTTCTTGGCCGGATTACCCGCGCTATACCGCGACAATCAGTCAAAACAATGGTTTGAATCACTCAATTCAGAACCCACCTCACCTGATCAATGGCCAGAAACTCTTGCAACTTTGCAAGCCCTTTGGGGCCCAACTCAACTTAGCCAATCGCGGAGAATGTCGGTGTGATCACCAGCTACCCAAACGCCACCGGACAACACCAAATCTATCGGCCAAAACCTCGCATCATCCGCATCGTCGCCTCCGACCGGCTCATCATCACCGTCGGACTGAATCTCATAGACGATTGACACCACATGCTTGCGAGGGTCCCTCAGCGGGTCGCCTTTGACCGTGACTAACCCAACCATCTCACCGGCCAGCCCAGTCTCCTCAGCCAACTCCCGAAGTGCTGCATCCTTCGGGTCTTCTCCATGGTCAACGAAACCTCCTGGTAGTGCCCAACTGCCTTTCCACGGCTCCCTGCCGCGCTGGATTAGCAGTATGGTTTCTCCGCGCCTGACTAGTGCATCAACAGCCAGCGCAGGGTTGTGAAAACCATCGTGTCCGCATTCCGGGCACGATTTGTCATCTTCATGCGAATGTTCAGCCATCATAACACCTCACGAACCAAATCGGCGTTTTCGCTTTTGATAAGAGTAAATCGCTTCAAACAAATCTTGCCGCGAAAACGATGGCCAATGCACATCAGTAAAATGCAACTCAGAATAAGCAATCTGCCACAACAGGAAGTTCGAAATCCGCTCCTCTCCGCTGGTACGAATCACCAAGTCAGGGTCGGGAAGGTCGGCAGTATACAACCTCTCAGAGATGGCCTGAGGGGTGATATCATCAAGGGAAATATCTCCTTTAGCATGCTCAGCAGCGACTTGTCGGACTGCATCAACAATTTCCTCACGACCACCATAAGCCAGACAGACTGTGAATAGAAACCCCTCGTTATTGGCGGTAGCATCCTGCACATCAGTGATGGCCTTACGCACGCGTTTTGGTAGCATCTCAAGGCGACCTACCGCCTGAACTCTGACCTTATTTTTGTGAATGCGTGCGTCCTCACCCAACTCCTTGAATCCGGTTACATATAGGTCGTAAAGCGTCTCCAATTCCGCCTGGTCTCTTTCCTGAATATTCTCAGTTGATAGCGCATAAACGGTGAAAAAGGGAATTTCGAGTTCCAAAACCCAATCCATCACATCCTTCAGTTTCTCCTTGCCGTGTCGGTGTCCAATTTTTGTTTCAATCCCTTTGCCGAAGGCGAATCTGCGATTTCCATCCATGATTATTGACACGTGTGTTGGTAATTTGCCTGCTTTGATGCGGTCCCGTAGTCGGTTGGTTCTGATTCGGTCAGTACGGGATATTACGCTCCATGCGGGACGCGAGTTTGCAATCCAACGCGCTGGAATCGAAAAAATTCTGAATTTCAGAATAAAGTGTGCAACACGGTCAATAGTGCGGCCAAGCCATCCCATTCTTTCACCACCAAGCGCACCCGTTAAGCGGTACGCTGACCAATGCAAAAGCGACCTACACTTGATGGGTTCGGGTGCGCGGCTGCCTACTCAAATAGCATGGAAGTGCGGGCAGCCATCCGTTGTTGAACGGAAGTTGATGCATTGACTACAATGACTTCTCCCGCCTTTTCCCATACCGGGAAATCATGACTTGAGTTGCCTGCATAGGCAAATTTTCCCTCGCCGAATCGTGCCACAAGTGCCTCTGCCTTAGCCTGTTTTCGCAAGTTTACTTCGCCGTCGCTAGCCATTACATCAGAGAATAGGCCGACGTGATTTGCGATTTTTTCTGCGACGGCTCGCTCAGAAGCAGTACACAAAATTAGTTCGCGGCCGGATTTTTTTTGCTCGGTGAGCCAAGCGAGAAATTCTTGATGATATTCAAGTTCAGCAGGATTGAAATTGAGCCGGCGACCAAGGTCGCGTTTCCACCGCGCCCGCTTTCCAATAATTTCCAAAAAAGTCACTTTCATCAGCAGCCACGGGCGCGGAACTACCACTCTACGAATGGTCACCCGCGACATATCGGTTTTGATTAGCGTGCCGTCAAGGTCAACGGCCAGCGGCAGCGCATCAGTCATATCTGTCGGCCTCGCTGTTTCGCTAGCCGCCATGAACCCTCGCAAAGATGGGTCCGGCAGGGCTTTGTTGCACACGCATCCCCGCATGGGCGTGGAAGAAGCCGTGAACGACGATTTGGGCGATAACAGTGCTGCTGACCCACATGACGGTTTATCTGATGAGATGTGGTTTCCCAAGGTTGCAGTAACCAAGGTCACCGATTCCAATGCTAATTCCAACACCGAATCACCGACTGGATTTTTGGCTAAAACAATGCACGTGCGTTGGGATAGCCTCCCCCTCTACCTTCCCGATGGTGACCTCGCAGACCCAGAATGGTGGGCGAACGTTCGCCAAAACGAAGGCTGCTGGGGGAAATGGCCAGAATTGGCCGATATTCCTTCGGTTTTCCCTTCACCAGTCGGTTGGTCGGTTGAGTTTGCAGATTGGCTGGTTGATGTATTGCCTTTGGATGAGAAAGGCCACGGCAGAAGGTTAGGCGAATTGGGTTGTGAAGTGCTTGATGGTGCTGTTGCAGGCTTACAGTGGCAGGGTTGTGACCTGATTTTAATTCGGCCTGGGCTGGGGAAAAGCGGTGGTGGACAGGCTGGGACTAATGCCTTTGAATTGCTGGTTAATGCGATTGAAGCCGGCGAAAAAGACGCTGCGATAGGCGTTTGCAAGGCTGTTGGGCAGGCTTTAGGGATGTTCCATTCCTCTGCAAGTGAGGCTAAAGCTACGCCTCCCGATGAGCGACGTTGGAACGCGCGCACGCAGGTATTGGAGAAGCGAACTCGCTCTGCGACGGTTTGGCGAGCCGCCCATAGCGATGATACTCAAGGCACAATCACCCACGGAAATTTTGGATTTAGGGTAGTTTGGTTTCAGGACGATGAAGCGTATATTGAAGCCTGTGTCGGCGGAGTCTATCACGCGCTTGCGCCGTCCAACGCCTACTTCCCCGCTGTGCGTGATGTAGCGGCTGGATACGCATCACTAACCAGTATTTGTGCGAAGGCCAGCAGCCCTGATTCGTCTGTTACCTTGACCGATTTGCGCCGTGCTTTCTTTGACGGTTGGTGCAGCACGGCACCTAAGCGATGGCATTCCGCTCAGGCTCTAGATACAAATCGAGGTGGAGTGACTTATTGGGAATATGAGCAAATGATTGAACATCGCTTTTACCATCAGGCATTCGGCTCCGATGAGCCGGCCTTTGTCACCCGCTTCCTCTCCGGAATTTCAGGCATGCAGAATCGGATGTATCAGGCGAGAACCTTGGCGGTCGGCGGCCTGATTTGCTTCGCGATTCCACCCGCCGCCGCATTCTATTGGCTGTTTTATCCGGGCTCACCCTCTCCTACTCTCTCAGACATTGGCGCGATGGGTGTACTCGTGTTGTGTGGCTTCGCGCTGCGCCGTCTTTACACTGCCAGTGGCGCATCGCCCCATTGATAGTGGTTGTAACGATTTTCTCATATCAGAATTGTATTCAAACAGATGCTGTTGTATTTGTTACCATATAGATGTGTGACTCAACACTTAATGGAGGCAAGTAGTGAACCACTACTTTTTGAGTCCTAAAGACGATTCCAAAACAATTATCTCATAAATACAACGATCGCTGGCCATGAGGGCACGCTTGAGATACTGTGCCGTAGTGTTTGCACTGCTAATGCTAATTCAGGCATTTTCAACCACAGTGTTGGATTCAGCACCTGAAGAAACAGACCCTTCCTTTGCTCAAGGTCGTGACACTACTAGTGATGATGATAGGATTCCTGCAATGAATGGAGTCGACATCATTCTCGAAGAGTGTGAAGTGATCAACCTCACTGGCGGAGAACAAACTCAATTTTTGGGTTTTTATGATGCTGCTCCGAAGGTGGTGGACAATGGTGATGTAGTCTTCATTGCCGATTTAGGGGAGTGTGATTCCAATGGTGAAACGCACGAGGGCTTTGGCTACTTCCATTACATCTTGGAGGACAAGGAATTGCACCAAATTGCTGTACATGGACAGACAATATTGGGTCACACGTTAGATTTCAACTACGTCGCGGGAACTATTGGATTGATTGAACTGATTGCAAACGACAACGGGGATCTGGTATTTTCTGCGATGACAATTGCCGCGGGCGAAACCTCATCCGTAGTGATGGTTTACTATAGCTCAACTACATCAATCGAATTACTGGCTGTAAAGTACGGTACAACACCCCATGGAGATAGAGTGTGGTGTGGCTTTGAAGAATTAGCAATTAACGACCGTGGTAACGTTGCCTTGTTGGGTGATGAGTTAACAGACGAAGATTGTTACACGGGCGGAGAAGATGATCATGCGTATGGAACAATATACATCCACAACAAACCAGATGGAAGTTGGTTGGATCCACAAATTTCCGATGAGTTGAATGTGGAAGTAGATGGAGGGCCTGAGTTCGGGCAAAACTGTGGTGGGAGATCCTGTGACATCAAACTTGGTTACAACAACCATATTGCTTTCATCGATGATAATCAGGCTTATGGCTATGCCAGTTGCACTCTAAGTGTCAATAGTCTTCAAGGGTCCTCTTCTACTACAACAGTGATTCATATAGCTGATAATTGGACTTGTTACGACATGGAACTCAAACAAATCAATGGAGAAGGAGACGTTCTATTTCTGTTGCTCAATGATGATGACATGCTTCCTGATGACCAGCGTAGAACCATCTATCGATACTCTGAAGGCGAGAAAAATCTCGTAGCAGGTGCTGGTCTTCCTATTGTGAATGGAGTTGTTAATCCTCTTTCTGTGATTAGTGGAGAGGGGGATTCTGAGTGGGGAGAAATGTATCAATTGAAATCTGAAGATGTATGGATGGATGAAATTGGTAATGTTGCCTTCATCGCAGACACCTCGCCAGAATCTAGTGGGGAAGGCGTCTCTTCAGAAGAATTAGTCAGCATAATATTCCATGATATTCCACCTAGGCTAGAGGTAGAAGATGGAGTTGGGCCAACAATGTCAATGGTGTTTTCAGACGGACAAGCCATCTTCTCAGGAAATCTAGATATTCCACCGCACATAGATGACTATCGATTCTTTGAATTGACCGATATGGGCGAAATCGCTATTTCCTCTGACTTAAACTATACCCTCCAACAAGAAGCGTCAGATGGCAATGATGACCTCATATTCTTAGGTAGGAATGGGCCTGAAGGAAAGTTATCATTGGTCAAGGATCCCATCCCTACGCCTAGGGGCGGGAAGTGGACTGATATCGACATTCTCGATGTGTCGAATGAAAGAGGCATGACGTTTTGGGGTGAGATTGGTGATGCGCAAACCGATAACGGAGAGGAAGAAGGCGCTGGCAGGTCATCTCACACTTCAACCATCATTGCTTTCGCGGTAACCGGTGATCAAGATTTAGACGGATTACTCGATGATTGGGAGGCTATTGAGGGGATGAGACTCAACGATTGGGAAGACAATCCTACAACATACAAGTTGTACGATGTCGTTGGTAATTACTCCAGCCTCGTTTCGGTTGGGGCGAGAAAAGATCACAAGGATATATTCGTCGAAATTGACTACATGAAAGCAAACTGGTATACATACAAACCAATCGATGAAGTAATGAAAGAGGCGATACGGTCATTTGCAAATGCTCCTGTGAGTAATCCTGACGGTACGACAGGTATCAGACTTCACATTATCATCGATGAGGAAATACCGCTCATTCACGATTTGGATTCCAAAGATGTGTTAGGAATATATGATTCTTCAATAAAGAAACGGCATCCCGGCAAATATCGCGTTGATTACTTCGGAACCACAGCACAACGCAACGCCGATGCGACGGCCATCGCTGCGTGGCTCGGACAAGCAGGTCCAACAGTCCGCCCGGCAACTGAACTCAGCATGAAATCGAGGGTTGTGAGATACGCTCAATATGTCGATCTCATAGACGGCGGCTCTTGTGGTGGAAGAGCTCAATTGCCAGGGGACACTTTCCTTGTAGCACGAACAAACAGAGATACGAACACCTTCATGCATGAGCTTGGCCACACCTTAGGCCTCACACATGGTGGGACATCTGAAAGAAGCGTTCTCTATAAAAAGCTCAACGGCGATTATTGGAAGGTGGGGCACAACTACAAGCCTAACTATGTGAGTTCCATGAATTACTTGTATGGTTACAATATGTCGAGCAATGGATACGCAACAGACATAGCAGATTTGAAAGATAATTCAGACCCCACTGACGATCATGGAAAAGAATTTACTGATCCGCCAAATGGGGTTCCAGACTGGTTGGACATATACCAAAATGCTGAAAGACATTTTGGTGGAGGCTGGCAATTTGAAAATTCGCCGGACTTCTCCAGATTATCTTACTCATTATCTAGAAAGTGGATGCCAAGAGGAACTGGAGTGGAGCCACACGAAAGTCATCTGACTGAATTTATGGAAACCTTTACTCATTCGGATAGTGGGATTAACGCGCCTGATATGTATTGGGCAATTCATTCAATTAACAAGACCGATCCGTCAAAATCGGGTTCAAGCCGCATACAAAAAGTGGATTGGGAGGTTGGTGCAACGTACAAAGATGGAAAGACATACTGGTATGCACCTGTAGATTGGAATGGCGATGGTGACTACAATAATGACGACGACAATAATGGTATTCCTAATTACATGGAAGATGATGATGCCGATGGTATACCAAATTGGGAAGAAGATGGCGAGGGTATGCCCTTAGGTGAGACGACTGAAATGAACGTCAATTGTCACCGCAAGGACTGCGCTTCAAAATCTGTAGAATGGTCTTTGTCTGATTTGAAAGGATGGGTAGATTGGGAAAATCTCGACCACACCGTTTTCCATAGTCGAGGAGGCGGGACTGGACGTTCTGCAACGGCTCTGGAACCACATTTATCCACTTCGTATGTGATTGATCGTTCAGGGTCAGAATCCGTAATTGAAATTAAGAGCAGTGCGATTAGTGACGATTTCAATTTTAATGATACATCACTTGTGATTACCTTTGATTCCTATTGTTGGGACTCTGATGGTTGTGAAATGAACATTTCAATCCCTCTGGGACTATTCGACGAGGTTGTTGATATCAGCCTAAACGGATCAGACACCGGCTATAATCAAGGTGTAGATGAATCATCACGAAACTATATTCTAGAAATCCCCGAAGGCCAATTTTTGACCACCCTCATTCTATCTGAAACGGTGATTGATCCGTTGACGGCCTTTGCAGCAAGCGACGTGTCCAGTGGTTTAGAACCACTGACTGTGGCGTTCTCAGCAACTGCATTTGGGGGAAGTCCACCCTACGGATATTCCTGGGACTATGGAGATGGTAGTACTGGAAGCGGAGCAGCACCTACCCATGTGTACCAGAATGCAGGTGACTACACTGCGATCGTGACAATCACCGATGCAGATGCTTCGACGATACAGCGTTCGGTAGTCGTTAATGTCAGTGAGGAACCAGATGAACCTGATGATGATTATGATAATGACGGCATTCCTAATACTGACGATAATTGTCCCTATGTCGCTAATGCCGACCAAGCTGACGAGGATGAAGACGGAATCGGCGATATCTGTGAGTTAATTATTACCTGTTTGACCCATCCACAACTGGATTTATGCAACGATGACAATATGTGCACGACTGATTTTTGTGATGAAGATGGCGGCTGCGTCAACGTGCCCATCGACGGCTGCGAACCGATTGATAACGGTGTGGACAGTGATGGCGACGGCATTTTCGACGATGTCGATAATTGTCCCAATATCGCTAATGCCGACCAAGCTGACGCGGATGGAGACGGGATTGGAGATGTCTGTGACAATTGCCTCAATATTGCTAATGCCGACCAAGTTGATACCAACGGCAATGGAACAGGAGATGCCTGCGATAATGAGCAAGATGTAACGGGTATTGGAGGTGAAGGTGGTGATGATGATGATGGTGGTTTGCTTACTCCAGAATTGATAGCAGCTGCTGGGGTTGCAGGTATTTCAGCAGCACTAATCCTGCTTGTTGTTTGGCGCAACAAAAAGGAAAGAAAAGAAGAAGATCGTATGGAAGATTTTCTCCTCCAAAACACGGGTCCTCCAGTCATTGAAGACCTAACAGTAACTGCCATCCCGCAATCTCCACAAACCCTCTATTCAGAGGAAGGACGCTACGAGTGAAAAAAGACATTGTTCATTCGATACGGGTGAAGGATCCATTGTCGTATGAATAGGTGCGTGGCACACCGGTCGGCAACTCAAGTGAGAGAACTTCCTCTGACGATAGTCCGTCCAATTTCATCACGATGGAGCGCAGCGAGTTACCGTGTGCTGCGACCAACACATTTCTCCCCGCCGCAAGGTCAGGAATAATCACCTCGTCAAGATAGGGCAAAGTGCGCTCAGCACAGGTGGCAAGCGACTCGCCTTCGGGAGGAGGGACATCGTAGGAGCGACGCCAAATCTGCACCTGTTCGGCCCCGTACTTGGCGCGAGTCTCATCCTTGTCAAGTCCTTGTAGCGCACCATAATGCCGTTCATTCAGCCGCCAGTCCTGCTTGGTCGGCACATCCGCATCGGATGCGGTGTTGTGCTGCATGACAATCTCTGCAGTCGCTTGCGCACGCACGAGGTCGCTGGTGTGGACAACATCGAAGCATATCTCGGCCAACTGTCGCCCAGCTTCGGCCGCTTCCTTTTTTCCGACCTCAGAGAGTGGAATATCGGTCCAACCGGTGAAACGGTTCGCGGCATTCCATTCTGATTGCCCGTGCCGCAGTAGCACCAGCAACGGCATCGGTCTCACTCCGCCTTCTGACGGCGCTCGCGTGGTTCATAGAATTGTAATCCGAGACTCTTAGCCAATTTCATCACATCTAGGAGGAATTGCTCGCGCGCGATGCGTTCTTGCTTGCCCGAATTAATATCCCAATACATGTTGACATTGACGTCTATGCTTTCGGGTCCTAGTGCACCGACCCGTGCCCAAGAGGAATCCTTCTTCATGGTCAGCTGGTTTTCGGTAACCATGTTGGTAATTCCCTCACAGAAGCCGCTGACAGCATCCGGGTCACTATCCAAGTCTAGGTGGAATTTTGGTTGGTAACGACGCCAGCGACGCTTGCCGAAGTTTTCTACCGCTTGGCTTACCAAATTCGCATTTGGCAGCGTGATGACGGTATCTGTACCCGTACGCAGCAAGGTGGCTCGCAGACCAATTTCCATGACTTCTCCTTCTGCGTTCTTGGTTACAATCCAATCACCGACCTTGAATGGCCGGTCTAGCAGCACGGTGATTGCCCCAAAGATGTTGGAGATAGTATCCTTTGCCGCTAGTGCTAGAGCCAATCCAGAGATACCCAGTCCAGCGATTAGGGTGGCGAGGTTGAAGTTTAGCGCATTAGCGATGAGAACTGCACCAAAGATGACGATTAGGAATCGCAGCACGCTCTCAAGCGCACTGATTAGAGTTCGCTCCGAGCCATCCAACTCATCGTCATCATCCCACCAGTCAACGACTGATTCTACCATTCCAACCTTCTTCAAAGCCCAAGAGATTATTGCGAATAGCATCACCAAATGGGCGATTGCAGGCAGCCAAAAGGCGGCCGCGCTCGGCATCATCACATTGGAATCTGTCAAATCCATGCCAGAGACCAGTTGCTCGCTTAGTTGCCAGAATAAGCCGGCTGCGGCTGCTGTTCCTAGCGTGCCGCGGCTCTCTTTGATTGTTTTTGCCGCTATTGCTGAACGTTCTGACAAATTACTGAATACGCGTGAGACCAACTCCATGGTAATGGCTCGTGCGATTACACCCAATACTACCAGAGCGAGAAGCACTCCGAGGGTTCCTTGATTGAAGCCAAAATATTCTGTTTCCCAGCCGGGAATCAACTCTACATACTGTTCCATCAATCCCGCGACCTAACTTTCCTCTATCTCCCTTTCGCTTTGTCTAACTGTTCTAAATTATTCCAAATGGATACGGAACACGTCCCTAAGGGACTGTTCCGAGAAGGCGAGTATACATTTGATTCAAGTAATGGAGCAGAATGGAAAGGCCGGTGCGGATGAGTCGGAGTCGTCGCTACAAGGCAATGTTCGGCCTACTGCTGTTCATTATGCCTCTGCTTACCGGCAGTTTGGTAACAATCCAAGATGAGGAACCTGCCGGCCTTTCTCCTGAGGATATTTGGAGTTATGACTATGCGAACAACATCTTCCCGTGGGACGATGATGACCGCAATCAGTTCAATGCCTATCACGACTACGACTCAATGAAGACCCGCATGCAAGAACTCGCCGAGCAGAATGCAGATATCATGACTTTCCAAGAGGGTCTAAACGGCGGTTTGAATGCTCGCGGCGACCCGATGACTTCTGATGATTACGAAGGCTGGTTTTACGGCCATTCCAGTCCGTGGATGAAAATCACCGGTGGAGAGGAAGGCCCACACGGTGGCGAGTGCAATGCTTTTGTCGGTGATTGTGGAAATTATGCCGACCGCCCTGATGTGATGTTGGTTGGCAACCATCATGCTCGTGAGTGGATGTCATATGAAGTGCCGATGCTTTTCCTTGAAACCGTCGCTTATTACTACGGCCGCATCGGCATTGATAACGACGGCGACGGCCAAGTTAGTGAAGACCCGTGGGGCGATTCTAACGGTGATGGCCAACTTGACGACGACGGCGACTGTCTATCTTTGGACCCATTATATCAGGATACCAACGGCGACGGCACACCCTGCGGAACCGGCGATATGGGAGTGGATGAGGACTTTTCGGAACAGTGGCTTACCGACTTGATTGACAGTCGCGAAATCTATCTCATCCCGATGCTCAACGTTGACGGCAATCGCTACGACCGCGAAGAATTCTGCGGCGAAGACGCTTGGGTTAGTTGTCAGTTTAGTGGCTGGCGAAAAAACCTACGCGACAACACCCATACAGGCAGCACGCCCATCCCAGACATCGACGAAGAGGTTGACGAGGGGTGTGACGGAGTAGACCTGAATCGTAATTACCAGTTCGAGTGGGGAGCTCCCCTTGGCGCCACCGGACCTCTTTTCCCCGGTTTCTGCTATGCTGATGGCCCGAATAATGATGTTTACAACGGGCCGGTAAATTACGAAGATAACGACGATGATGGCCTGATTAACGAAGACCATGTTGATGGTAAGGACGATGATGGAGACGGCCAGATTGATGAGGATTGGATGGGTGGTAATACCGAGCCCGAAACCAAATTTATTCAGGACATCACCGAGATGAATGACGACGATGGTGATGGTGCCTCTGACTTCGCTGCCACCTTGACTTGGCACGCCTATTCTGACTTGGTGCTTTACCCGTGGGGACATTGCCAAGGTTGCTCTACGACCGATGAGGCCGAACTGATTTATCACGGCGCCGTGATGGCGGAGATGACCAATTATACCAATATGCAGTCAAGCGATTTGTATCCAACAACTGGTGACTTTTGTGATTGGCATTATGGAGTACACGGCTCGTTTTGCTATACTATTGAAATTGGCGGAAATGACGATGGATTCCATCCGCAACCCGAAAAAATTCGCCACCTAGCTATCCGCAACCTCGGTGTGGCGTTTTACATGACTGAGATTGCCGATAATCCGGTGGAACGCGCCCGCATAGGAATTGAAGCCGCGGATGCTAATCAATGGCTAATCCACCCCTCTAATCTCACCCTTCCCGAAACAGGACCCGTTCCGATTACCATGTGCATTGACCCAGTGTTCCCGTGGTCGCAAGACATCAATGCTTCACATGTGAAGTGGCGAATTGTCACCCCGTCTCGTCAGCAGTCAGATTACGGTCCGCGCGAATGGCAATACAACGATTGGCAGCGCAGTAGATTCTTGGATAGTGGACTGAAATGCACGCTGAATGATGGCGATAATGGCTCGTTAATCGTGTCACTAGTGCCGGTGCCCGATGATACCGCCGGCAAATTGCACTACAAGGCGACGATTGGCACCCTGTCGGGAACCTTCCCCTTCCAATACCCAGCCCAGGGAGTTTACCATGAGAAGTCAATACCGTGGCGAGCACCATTCGGCAATACGATATGTGCACTATTCCTATTCCTTATGGTCGCAGGTGCGGTTTGGGGCAGCCTTGGTGTGGCGGTGTGGAAGATGAAATCATCGGGTGCTTCAGATGATTCTCCTCCTGAGGAGGAGGAAGTGTAGATACACGCTTGATTAGGAGGTGAGCGAGTGAGTGGAAGTGACCAATTTAGCAGCCGAATGGGTTTGATTTTCGCAACGATCGGTGCAGCCATTGGTACCGGCAATATCTGGCGATTTCCGCGGATGGTCGGTGCAAACGGTGGCGGAACTTTTCTGATTCCATGGCTGATTTTCCTATTCGCTTGGTCAATTCCGCTTGTCATAGCTGAATTTGCCTTGGGCAAGCGGTCACGAACCGGAACTATTGGCACATTCCGCATCTTCGCTGGCAAGCGATTCGCTTGGATGGGAATGTGGACCGCTTGGATTTCAACTGCAATTGGATTCTACTATGCTGTAGTCGCCGGATGGTGCATGAATTACTTCCGACTTGGATTCACCAATGGCCTGTCAGGAGGCGTTGATACCGTTGAAGTTTGGAACTCTTTCTTGCACACAACTTGGTTAGTCATCTTTTTCCAATTCCTAGTGATTTTCATTACACTAATCGCCATTTGGGGTGGCGCAAAAATGATTGAAAAGGCGAATACCTACATGATGCTCAGTCTGTTTGCGCTGCTATTCCTCGCGCTTTTCCTCGCGCTGTGGATGGATTTTTCTGATGGGACATTAGACGGTGCCATATTCATGTTCAGTGTTGATTTTGAGATTTTGATGGAGCCAGAAACTTGGATTAACGGTTTATCTCAATCCGCCTGGTCTTGTTCTGCCGGAATGGGTATGGCAATCACCTATGCTGTCTACATGCGTAAGGACGAGGATATCGCCCTCAATGCATTCACGATGGGTCTTGCAAATAACAGCATATCCATCATCGCCGGTTTGGCTGTCCTCTCAGCAATTTTCGCAGTACAAGACGACCCTTTGGCGACCGTAACCGGTGGCTCGAGCGCAATCACCTTCCTCGCTTTACCTGAGGTTTTTGCGCAAGCACCGGGAGGTCCATGGGTATCTTGGGTGATGATGTGGTCTTTCTTCCTCGCTCTCACTTTTGCAGCACTGACCTCAATGATTAGCACGGTAGAACTCTGCGTGCGCAATTTCGTTGACCACGGATACAGCCGCAACTCCTCTGTTATTATTGTCGGCGGCGCGATTTTCGCCTTCGGTTTACCGAGCACATTTGTCTGGATTCACATGGATAGCGAGGGCGTTGCTTTCCCCGAATTCTTGGAAGTGCAAGACCACGTCTGGGGATATGGATTGATGTTCAGCGGACTTTTCATCGCCTATACGATTTGGAAATTCGGTTTCAAGGTTTGGAGAGAACGGGTGGAAAGTGGAGAAGCCACCGATAATATTCAGGGATATCTCAAGCATGGAGTGTCTGCCTTCCGAGATGAATTCATCAACACCGGAGACAATGATATGTGGATAGGACGCTGGTGGGATGTTGTGATGTACATCTTTTTCCCGGTGCTATTCGCCGTTCTCATCGGCTCATACTTCGCCGACCTAATCCTCTCTTTTGACCCGTGGTACGCCGCTTTCGCTCCGCTTGACCCGCATGGTGCTGGAATTATTTTCCTATTCTGGGGAGTTGTTGGTAGCATCTTCTTCTTCGGCAATCGGTTGCTGGTTTCCCGACCAGTATTCCGTAACGTGCCGGAGGGTGCTGATGTGGATATCTCGATGCTGCCCGGAGGCGATGACCCGCTTGTCGGCGTGCTCGGAGATGTGATTGAAGGATGGGAGCATCTGTATGATCCGGACCTGTATGATCCGGACGAAGATGTCATGGATGCGGAACTCGCCTGAGGCTGCGTGGGCGACGGGGACGCGGTGCGAGTCGCCGGCGATGACGAGGGAGCCGGTGGCGGTTCGGACTTGTCTAGCGATGGCTCTGCGGCTGGCGGCGAGGCTAGTGGTAATGCGCCGTTTTGGTGCTTGCATTGGAGCGAGGCGGGTGCTTTTGACGTCAACGCGTACGACCTCGGGGTCAATATTGCAGATTTGATGGAAGCAGCAGGCCAAGCCGTATCAGGTCGCGCGATGGGAATGTTGGGCGAGATGGAGCGGCCTACTGGACCGGTGTGGATACTGTGCGGAGGCGGAAATAACGGCGGAGATGGGTTTGCAGCTGCACTCGGGTTGGTAGAAGATGGAGTTGATGTGCGGCTGTTGGCAAGCGATTTTGTGCAGAAAAGCGACGCCGGACAACTGTATCGTGACCAATGCGTCACCGCATCGTTACCAATCTCAATTTGGCCCGATATTTCGGTGATGAAAGGTACAGGTACGCCGGCGTTGGTCATTGATTGTCTGCTCGGAGCCGGCATGCGTGGGCCGGTTACACGGCTGCGCGATGATATCGCTGAGATTCGGAATTGGTTGGCTGAAAGCCGCGGCAAGCAGTCGCCTGTTTTGGCCTGTGATATTCCAACCGCACTCGGCTCAGTTGATGTTATTGCGGCCACTGAGACCGTGACTTTTGATGCTGAAAAGTGGCATATGCGCGATGCAAATGACAAATTTGTTGGCGAAGTCGGCACCGTTCGCATCGCGCCATTACCGTGGCCAGAGACTACTTCTGATTGTGGGCGCGGCGATATTCTGCGCTATCCCCCACTCGATGAAAATGCTCGGAAAGGTGAGCGAGGCAGAGTGCTAGTCATCGGTGGAGGACCATATCACGGCGCGCCTTTACTCGCTGGCTCCGCTGCTGAACGCAGCGGTTGTGATCTGGTTCATGTCGCAATGCCACGCCAAGCATCACAGCGCGCAGAGTGGCCACTGTCAATTATTCCAGAAAAATTGCCAGATGCAGCTGTTCTCACCGAACAATCTCATGAGACAATCATGGATAGAGTGCTGGCTGGTAGGGGCTGCCAAGCGGTACTCATCGGCCCCGGACTCGGCCGTGAATCCGAAACTATGGATGCGGTTCGTCGTCTGCTCAACGCCCTTGCTGAAGAAAAAATCCCGGTGGTTATTGATGCAGATGCAATCAGGGCACTACCGTCGCGACAATGGCCCAGTGGCCTGATTGGAGTAGCAACTCCTCACGAAAAGGAATTGGAAAATTGGATTGGTGGAGAAGACCCAACCCTCATTCTTGCCATGCGGGCGGAGCGGGAAGGGATAGTGAACGGACGTGAAGATGAGTCGGTTTGCATAGTTCGGACCGGTGCGACCGATTCACTCTGGGCTCCAGCGGGTCGCTTTTGTCGGGCGCGTGGAGGACACCCTCGGATGTCGGTAGGAGGAACCGGCGACCTATTGTCGGGGTTAATCGCCGGACTGATTGCACAAGGAATGAGCCCGTGGTCAGCCTCCCGTCTCGGTTGTGCTGTGATGCGGGAGGCTGGCATGCGTGCCGGTGCTGAATTTGGCCCCGGCCTTGCTGCTGTTGATGTGCCGCCATTCATCGCCCGAACATTGGCAGATTGGATTAGTTGACCTCACTCCGTAGAAGTGAGGATTGAAGGCAAGAATCTCTTGGGCGACCCATGCCATCACTACGTGAGTGGGTCGTCATCGCTGGCCTCATCGCCTTAGTGCTGATTCCCATTTGTTGGTATTTCTGGAAAAAGTTTGACCTTCCCTCTCTCATAGCCCGCAAAGAAATGGCGCGAAGGAAGCATGAGAGGGATGTTCTTGAGGCCTTTCAAAAAGAAGAAGTAAAACTCCTCGAAATCCAACGCAACGAGGCTCAGATGGAACTTTCCCGCAGAAAGGCGATTGCTCCCCCACCGGCATCTCTCGGTGAATTATCCACCGCATTTGGCAACCTATCCGGTGAATCCCAAGCCACCTCGCCAACCCAAACGGCCTCTTCGGCTACCGATTCCACCGGCACAGAGGTATTGGAGGGCAGCAGCGAGGTGCGGCGAGATGAAGGAGTAAAGACCGATATTTCTGAGGTGACTGAATTGGTCAATTCTCTTGACGATTCAGATATTTCTGTTGGTGGAGATTTGCCTTCTGATTCTCCTGCTATGATGCAACTTCAAGGCCGTCCGATTGATGATGACCAAAAGCCGGCGGCCGACTCAGTAGATTGGTCTGAACCCTCAGATGAGCCGGACGATTGGAAAGAAGTGAATTGGTGATGCTTTGCCCACACAAAAGAAGCGTCGGATTACCCGAGAAGGAGTCAAGCAATTGGCTGTAAGAACCGGTTCAGGTGCGAAGAGAATCGCAAGTACCCCCGGCCGTAAAATGAAGGCGCGGGTTGACAGTCTAAACGAGCGAATGGTTGCGATAGAATGGACTCCAAAGACGATGATTATTGAGTTCATGAGATTCAATGTCACTGGCATTTTCAACTCTGCCTTTGCATTTTTGCTATACGAGATTTTCTATTGGCTCAATCTTTGGGATTCGCACCGTGCAGTCGCTGCTTGGGTATTGTCGGCGATGATTGGACAGGTGGAGTCTCACTTCATGCATTATCGCTTCACTTTCAAGTCCGGTGCCGTATATCTTACCAGTTTGAAATGGGCAGTTATCTGCTATAGCACTCTCTTAGTCATCTCAACAATTTCCGAGTATATTTTGGTCGAGCAGATGTTCATCCATCATCGATTTGCTTGGGCCATCAATACCTGCATGTTCGGATTTATCAATTTCGCGTTGATACGTTGGCTTTCATTCCCTCCAGAGCAAGATTTAGTACATCTGAGGCGGCTTGAAGAAGAATGAGCCTTGAATTGATGTTAAGCCCTTCCGAGCCGTCTGTTGGTTTGAAGAAGCGTGCTCGCTCGCGCTCACTTCATGGTACAACGCCCGCGAGGGACCCGGGACTTCGGTCCAGACCAGATGGCCCGACGCTTGGCGTTCGAGCGATTGTGCGATGGGGTCGGAAAAAAATTCGGGTTTTCGCGAGTGGCAACCCCGACATTTGAGAGGCTTGAGTTATTCACCGCTAAGTCTGGTCAAAGTATCATTGAGCAATTATATGTCTTCAAGGACCGCAGTGACCGAAGTCTAACTCTGCGTCCTGAACTGACCGCTCCGGTGATGCGGATGGTTGGCGAAAAGGGTGGACAGATTTCCAAACCGGCTCGTTGGTCATACTTCGGTCCTTGTTTCCGTTATGAGGAATCCAAAGCGGGCAGATACCGTGAGTTCTGGCAATATGGTTGTGAGATTATCGGAGCGAGTGGCCCGCTTGTGGAGGCTGAAGTCATCGCCTTTGCATGTTCGCTCCTCGACACCTGTGGACTTTCTGGTTGGGTTCTACGCATCGGACATGTGGGAATTCTCCGCGATGCTTTGGCTGGCCTCGGATTGTCTGAGGATGCTACCGGCGAAGTGATGCGGCTTTTGGATAAGGGCGAAGTTGGCGCTATTGCAGACAAAGGGGTGCCCGAGGATGCGGTAGAGAAGTTGGCGGCATTAGCAGCATTAGACGGCGGAGTTGAGACGATTCCAGCTGCTCGTGAAATCCTCGGTTCATTAGGCGCACAAACAGATTCTCTCGCTGAATTGGAGTCTATGCTAACTTCGTTAGCAGCGATGACTCCAGGAATTGAGCCAGCAGCCACGCCGCAGATTGACCTAACCGTAGCGCGAGGTCTTGACTACTATTCCGGCGTGGTCTTTGAAATTGAAGTTGATGAATTAGGAGGCGAAGGTCAGGTGCTCGGCGGCGGCTCTTACAATCTACTACACCTATTTGGCTTGGAAGACTTAGACCCATGCTGTGGCTTTGGGCTCGGCTTTGACAGAGTGCTGTTAGCCCTTGAGGCGCAGGCTGAGCGGGAAAATCGCGATGAAGTTGTTCCCGGCGAATCTGTTGGTGGCAGTTTGGCGGTGATTCCGTTCAATATTGATGCTGATGATGTATTGCCTTTGGTCGCCGCGCTGCGCGCGGCGGGAGAAGCGGTTGTTGTTGAATTGCGAACAAGAAATCTTGGCCGCTCTATGAGTTGGGCAAATAATGCTGGAGCGGCCTTCGCTTTGGTAATCGGACCTCGTGATATTGAGTCCGGCCAAGCGATGGTTAAGCGGCTTTCAGATGGAGAGCAGGCCGAATGCGCGTTAGAAGCAGAAGCAATCGGAGCCGCCGTGGAAAGCCTGCGTTAGTTCGCGTTCAACTCCTGACAAGCGATGCGGTTTCACTCATCATCAGCTTTCTTAGATGGTCTAATCAGCGCAGCAGCAGCTAGACCTCCAACTCCGATAAGTGCGGTGAAGCCCGGGGTTTTTTCCTCAATACCAAGTTCGTCCTCAAGGAATTCGTCAGCCGCAGTTTCGTTGAGAATCGGGAACATCACCGTTGCATTATAGGAAGAATCCGAGTGTTGTTCATCATTGAAGTATAGCCTGAACTGGGCATCGTTGCCAAAAATGACAAGGAACGTCGTCGGCTTGAGTACCATGGTGAACTTGATTGCTGGTTCATCCTGACTTTTATTCCATTCAACCAAATCCGGGTAGACCGGCAACTGCCAGTGGACGTCATTCTCACCACTTTCCAGATTTGGGAACTCTTGGGTGTAGGCCTCAACGCCGCCTCGCATCAAAGTGATATTCAGGTTCTCACAATCACCGGCACATTCACCTTGTCCGTTGCGCCATTCCCCACCGATTTCAATCTTGAATCGCATATGGATATCCTCGCCTTCTTTCAGCAGCATCCTATTTTTCACGAAGGTCTCCATTCTGCAGGTCACCTCAATGTCCAACGTACCGCTGCCGGTGGTCTCCTCACCGTATCCATTGTTGGCATTGTCCTCATCGCTAGCGTTGAAGTGTCCCCAGCAAGGTTCCATGTTGTCGCGGCCATATAGGAACATTGTATTGTTCAAATGGTCGGGTTGCCCATCGCTAGAGCCGCCTTGCATTGCTCCCATCTCTGCGTTTGCGATGGGCTGAGCAGCACCCGGTGTTGCCATTAGCACCGCCATTAGCAATGCACCGACAATAAGTCCCCAACCACGGCTCTCCATGTCGAGACGTGTAAAGGCAGTATGTATGAGGCTTTGGGGGATGTAGGTCGTAGACCTTTTTTCGTTGCAATACCGCATCAATCGAAGCGTTGAACTCCGAATCGGCCGCTGCGCTGTTCTCTAGCGAGGTTGAGTGCTTGGCCCAGAATATCCGGCTCCATTTTTCCGTCCAAAATCCGGTCGCCAGCCACTCCGGTGATGATTGCCATCACCTTGATTGTATCACCAAATCCGGGGTCTTGCCTTGCACCGAAAATCACGTTTGCCTCAGGAGATAGTCTTGCCGTCATCAATTCAACGACTTGACTAGCCTGTTCTAATGTCATGTATGGGCCTCCGGTAACGTGGATGAGCGCGCCAGTTGCCCCATCAATATCAATGTCTAAAAGTGGGTGATTGAGGGATTCATGCACGACTTCTTCCGGTCCTCGGTCGCTCTCGCCATAGAGCATCATGGTGATGCCGCCGCCGCTCATGATGGTACGAACATCGGCGAAGTCGAGATTTATCAGACTCGGCAAGGTGATAGTTTCAACAATTCCCTTGACGATTTCTGCAATCAGTTGGTCCATGATGCTGAAGGCTTCGTCAAGCGGCAAGTTTGGCACATAATGCAGCAATCGGTTGTTGTCAAGAACCAGTACAGCATCAACCACTTGTCGCAGCAACTCCAATCCTTCCAAAGCACGTCGCATTCTTTGGCGTCGCTCAACATGAAATGGAGTAGTGACTACAGCAACAACTAGCGCGCCGCCACGCTTTGCTTCCTCAGCGACTACAGGCGCGATACCAGTGCCAGTTCCACCGCCAAGACCAGCGGTGATGAAGACCAAATCAGCACCACTGACAATCTTTGAAATTACATCGCGACCGGCCTCAGCGCATCTTCGCCCGGTCGAAGGGTCGCCACCCGCACCAAGTCCGCGGGTAATGTGGCGACCAACCAGCAATTTTTGCATCGCTCGTGTATGGTCAAGATGCTGCTTATCGGTATTGATTGCAACAGTAATCGCACCTTCAACACCAAGATGGGTTATCCGATTCATCGTGTTATTACCAGAACCACCGCAGCCGCAAATCAGAATTCTCGGGTTTGGTACCCCAAAATTACCCATTTCCTCGTCTAAAAGTGTGGTTGATTGTTTCTCATTCATGTCGCGTTTTAACTCCGCAACAAGGTCACTGTATGCGCCTCCGGACGCAGTATCTGTGTTCTGTCCCCCATCCATGGATATACCTACAAGGTCCAAGTCGTTGTTCTGCCTCTATTAACCGTTGTTGGAGGGGGCCGCATCGCAAGCCCGATTTTGGCCCCCTTTTTGCACACCCGAATCCAACTCTGCCACGCCCTGAATGCAAGGGTTGTTATCGCCAAATTTGACCTACCTCAGTTGATGTGGTGGTAGGTAACTCGCTGAAGTCACAGTGAGGAATGTGAAGGTCAACTTACTGTTGCGTATGGTAATCAAGAAATACGGCGGGACGGTGGGCTGTCTGCTCCCGAGCGTAGCATAGCCTGGCTAATGCACCTGACTGTAGACTGTGAAAACACGGTTGTTGAAGGCAGCCATCAGGGGATCGCTGGTTCAAATCCGGCCGCTCGGACCTTCTTCCCTTCTGCGCGTGAACGCAGAGCAGAGAGGCGAGTTCGCAGGTCCGGAATCTCTGGTGGCTCGTGTAAACAAGTCCGACAGGTGTCAATCAGGTAGCCGTTGGATAGTGCTCGCCTGCCGATGATTAGGCGATGTCGCATTCGGCTTCTGTCGGAGAGAGTCAACTCAATTGTCATCTCGCGGCCTCCGAGCCACAAATTGGTCTGAATCGTCGGCCGCAGAGTTACGTGTCCACCTGAGTCCTTGACTCGCTTCCAGCCGGTGAGCGGCGCTAAGATGGGTTTGGCACCAACATCCAGACGGAACCTAACCCACAATCCATTGCAGGTCTCGAGCGGTTCCACGTCAAGTGCGTGTAGCGAGGAAGTATTGGCTCCCGAGTCCAATTTTGCGTATAGGCGGTGGATGCCGAGGTCCGACAGCGTTACCCATTCGCGCCAGCCAACCGTCGTCTGCATGCCAAATCACCACTTGTAAGCCGGCGGGCGCGGTCGCCCACCCTTTCTCAATGTATCGCAATGAAATGCAATGAATTTCGGCGGAGATGTAGTTGTGAGAGGTAGTGAATTTTCTCTATCCCTCCTTCGGAGGACTTTGCCTATCATCGTCACGGTCTTATATGGGGAGCAGGTCGGCGGCTTGCTCCAAAGGGTGGTAACATGACTCGTTCAGTCAATCAAGCGATTGCGAAAATCTGGAAGCGACCGAAGGATTCGTTGCCTTATGACTACCGCCGTGACCGTATGGCAGCGTGGCGCAGGGAGTTGGTTGTGCAGCGAATTGACAAGCCAACTCGGATAGATGCCGCTCGCCGCGTTGGCTACAAAGCCAAGCAAGGAGTTGTAGTCGTGCGCACCCGTGTTCGTAGAGGGGGATTGCGCAAGGGTAAGATTCACATGAAGCGAAAGCCGTCAAAGGCTGGTATTCTGAAAATCACTATGGGGAAGTCCATTCAGCGTATCGCTGAGGAGCGTTCCGCCAAGAAATACCCGAACCTCGAAGTTCTGAACTCGTATTGGGTTGGCGAAGATGGCCGTCACAAATTCTACGAGGTTATTATGCTCGACCCAAGTCACCCCGCAATCAAGGCTGACAAGCAGTTGGGTTGGATTACTGGTAGCCGCCATGTCGGCCGCGCTGCTCGCGGAAAAACCAGTGCAGGTAAGCGTGGGCGCGGCTTGCGAAGAAAGGGTAAGGGCGCAGAGAAGATTCGCCCGAGTTTGAAGGCTAATTTGAACCGCGGCAAGTGATTCGCCATTCTTTGGCAATATCATCTTGGATTCCTAACTTGGATTCTCACCTCAACACTTGGTAGCATTGGTGTTGCGAAGTTTGATGAGTTGCGCCATGCATGCATGGATTATGGGAGAGGCTGAAGTCTCCTCGCTGCGAGGCATGGCGGTCATTTTGCCCGATGGTAGATTTCTTGGCAATGTCCACGATGCGGTGATTGACACCGACTCGTGGAGTTGTTCGCATATTTTTGTCGCCGACCCACCTGAAGAAATGGTTGAGGAGAGAATCCATCTCGCCATTCCGTGGCGCTGGGTAAAAGGGGTCAGCGACGTCATTTTATTGCGTTGGTTTCCACCGACACCGATTCCTCGTCACCCGCTGAACCCTTGATATGTGACGGGGTTTTCGCAACATTTGGCTGGATGGCTGCTCACGCGGCTTCTAACCAATTGATGCGAGAGGTGAATAAGTGCTTGAACTCCATGTGCTCGGCACATCTTCGGCACGTTTCGCGCACGGCCGCTCGGTATCCGGTTCAGTACTTTCCACTCCGGGCGGACTGGCTTTAATTGACTGCGGCGAAGGTATGCAGCAGCGGGTTATCAACCACAATCGGGCGCTGAAAACGGCCGGACTTACAACTCGGACCCGCCTCTCTCGGGTACGCGCAATCCTCCTCACTCACGGCCATTTGGACCATAGTTGGGGCCTGCTTCCACTATTGCAAACCCTTGCATTAGACAGCCGCAGAGACCCGCTGACCATTATCGGGCCGACCAGTAAGGCGGCAATGAAGTGGGCGAAAAAGCATCCCGGGAAATCACCCCCGGAAGGTAGTGGAGTGCATTCTACCGACTTGGCAATTCAGTGGAGGATGTGGCAGAATCTTGGCAGTAAGGACGAAGACTTCGGCTTCCCGATTGACTGGGTTCTGGTACCAATAGATGACGACCAACCGTTTGAGTGTCCGGTTCAACCTTTGGATGGGGTCACACTGACGATGATTCCTACCTTGCATGGCATCCCGTCGTGCGCTTGGCTTGTGGTCGGTCGGGGTAAGGCCGGCAGGTTTGACCGAGAGAAGGCGGATTCTGCTAATTTGACTGTTGATGAGAGGAGGTTGTTAGCTGCCGGCAAGGATATTGAGAAGGGCGGGGAAATGTTGCTCGGAGCAGATTTTCGTGGCCCTCCTCGCCTTGGGCGTAGTCTATTGGTTAGTGGTGATACTGCTGCTGGCGTTGTCGGTTTTCAGCCCGATGCGTTAACGATAACGCCAGATTTGCTGATTCATGAGGCGACTTTTACCGTTGAGAATCAGGAAAAAGCGACGTTATACAATCATTCTACTGCTAGTGATGCCGCGCGCGCAGCGACTTCTTGCGGCGCGCGCGTATTGGGAATGACCCACTTCTCTAGTCGGTTAGAGAGACTCAGTCCATCGGTCAGCGAAGCACGCCAACACTTTCGCGGACCGATTTGCGCTTGCAGTGAAGGCGATTGGTTTCACATCGAATCCAATGGAATAATAACCCATAATGTTCGGTGTGATGATGATTGGAACTCACAGCAATTGCAGACCTAATTACTGACCTGTATCGTTACACACCCGTATGGGCGACCTTCAAAGGTGGATTGAGCAAGCCGCCGTCATGCCTCGCGCTGCGCGTGCCTCCGCGCTCACCTGCATTCTACTGTTTTCCATGCTCGCTGTATCTGTGACCTCCCTTGCGGATTCAGCAGCAAGGGCGACTGCTTGCGCAGAGACAGACGTGGTTGAGTTGCCCGGACAATTCACGGTTGTGGACCAGGGATGTCACCAGATTGACCTCGGTGTATTGACCCCCGGACAGGTAGTGGAATTTGACATTGCTGCGGATGATGCATTCGACTTTTTGGTATTCAACTCAAATGCACTTACCGTTTACACCAACGACCAATTATACCGAAATAATACATTTTGGGAATCTGATACCGTATTTGAGTCAATGAACGGCACGAATCGTTGGCATTGGACTACTCCTGCAACTTCTTCGCTGCGTTGGTATGTGATTTTGGATAATCTCGACCACCCCGGTGATGAAGACGAAGGTGACCTCGGTGGGATTACAGTTACCATTGATATCACGATTAATTTCATCACGCCTGACCCTTGGTCCGTTCACGACAATATTGTCCGTCTTGGTATCAACGACCACCAACAATTGCTCGGGCCGAGTGTGCTGACTCTTGATGGCGGAACTCAAGTCTCCATAGAGGCCATCGCCTTACAAGGCGAGCCCGACCTATTCATTCTGACATCTGCCCAGCGAGACACCTATTTTGCAGGCAATGGTGCTCAGTTCCGGGTCAGCGGTGCTGACCTATTTTCTATCACAACAGACGGCTCGGTAGCATGGACTGTGCCTGCGGAATATTCCGGCGTTGGGGTTTACCTATTTGCTGATAATAAGGATGGACCTACCGGTGGTGGAGACGGAGATGACGATGCGGCACTTACCGTGATGGTGACTCTTTTACCGGTGTTATCAGCGACAATTGATGACGACCTACTAGGTGACCTTGACGTTGGAGATACCGCGACGGTCACCGCCAATAATACTCCAAACTTATCCCTGCAAGTGGATGAGGGATCTTACGAATGGGATTTGGATGATGATGGGACGATAGATGCGACCGGTTCTTGGTCTGAAGTATCTTTTGATGTACCCGGTGACCACCTAATCTCACTGAAGGTTGCGGGTGTTGATGGACGCACCGACACCAGCAATCACACGATTACCGTGCGTGACCAATCGGCCCCCACCGCAATTATCAGCGGCAGCGGGGACCTTATCCGCGGCTTTGGCGAGACCTTCACCATGTCGAGCAATTCGCAAGATAATTGGATGATTAGCCGCGAGGAATGGTGGGTGGATGGCGCGCTATTCCAAGAAAATAATGGCACTCTGAACACTTTTACTCACTCATTCAGCGTCGGCGGTGAACATGTTGTTGAATTGAAGGTATACGACGGCGCATCGCTTTATGACAATGATACTACGTTGGTGACTATTCGCGATTCTACTCGCCCAGTCGTCGGCTTAATTGAGGGGCCAAGCGAATTGACCGCTGGTGATAGTGGAACTTGGAGTTTGCAGGCTAACGATGGTGAATCTGCTATCCTGACTTGGTCTTGGGATTTTGACAAGGATGACGGGGCTAACGACATGGATGCTACCGGTTCTCAAGCAACTTGGAGTTTCAGAAAGGCTGGCAATTATTGGGTTACCTGCACGGTGACTAATGAGGAAAATATCTCGTCTCCTGCTGAAATGTTGGTCGTGGTCAAGGCTGCCCCTTCCACTGGGTTGGGAGCGACCATTGATTTCGCTGGACCGGCGATTGGTGTATTACTGCTGATTGTTTTGGGCGTCGGTGGCTTCTTCGGATGGCGACGATGGCGCGACGGCCAGGCTCTGCGTGAATTAGCAAATCAGGAAATGGCGAGGGCTGCTGCTGAGGAGGAATCTACCGCTGAGCCGACGGCGGAGGAGCAGTTGTCTATGTTTGCGCCCGCCGGCTCGCGGGTTGTTTCAAGTCGCTCCGGCGCGGAAGCAGAAATGGCCGAAATTGCCGGTGCTGGCTATGGCGCAGCAGCAGCGGAGCAAAGCGCGGTGATGCTTGGTGGGCAAACTCAGGTCAGCGCTGCCGATTCGGAACTTCTCGCTGCTTTTGATGAGCCTGAAGTCGTGCCGGAAAAGGTTGTGATGGCCGAGCAAAAGACTACGAAGGCAGCAGCGGATTCGGCAGGAGAAAAGCCAGCCGAACAGAAGTCTGCGACTGCCGATTCGGCTCCAGCAGCCCAAAAGCCTGCGGCAGGCGCAGCGACGGTAATTTCTAGTGGAATTGAACTGCCATCGGTGATGAAAAAGGCGGTTGAGGCTCGGGTTGAGGCGGATTCGTCCAAGGCCACTCCCGCAGCCGCACCGGCGACTGAATTTGCTCCCGAGGCCGCCCCGGCCGCTGCCCCTGCCCCTGAGTCCACTCCCACGTCTGCGGCTGCATCAGTGGCGGAACCTGCACCTGCCGTGGCATCCCCGGCCGCACCGACTTCTGTGACTTCTGGAACAATTGAGGTAATCGGCGAATGCGGCTCGTGTGGACA